>Ga0335076_10000305_pt1 | contig 43770 bp, 43 predicted proteins | sample Lox_Sample_25_FD_206717 | JGI IMG/M metagenome (GOLD analysis project Ga0335076, IMG submission 206717) | Soil microbial communities from Loxahatchee National Wildlife Refuge, Florida, United States - Lox_Sample_2.5 | ecosystem: Environmental > Terrestrial > Soil > Wetlands | place: USA... | reverse complement strand
TCCGTACCTGAGCCGAGAGAGAACGCATTGTTCGGACAGTGGGGCCCGCATTGGATCAATGGTGTCCTAAGTGGCGGCTGGAGCGTCATCGCGACGCTGAGCAGCCACAGCACCGCCCCGGCGCCGCCCGTCAGCCACAGGAACCTCATCTCGGTGCGCGACGGCAGGTGTCCAGTGGGGTGGGCGAGCATCAGATAGGCGAACACCAATGGCATCAGGCCGGCGACGACCACCCCGATGCTGAACGCGACGCGGTTGCTCGAGCCGTTCAGCAGCCACAGGGACGAGAGGAGGCCGACGGCGATCAGCAACCCCCCCATCCGCGCCTGGATCTTGCTCGTCTGGGCGTACACCCCTGCGCCGATCAGCGCCACGATCATCCCCACGCGGATCTCGACCGCCAGACCATGCGGCTGCGCGGAGGGGTTCCCAGAGGTCAGCAACCCGACCGCGGTCGCCGCGGATGCGCCGACGATCGCGACGGCGCCGAGGCGCAGCGGCAACGGCATCGACGTCCACGCCGCGGCGACGCCGGCCCCGACCCGGCCAAGCGGCCCTCGCGCGCCGTCCCCGCGGCCACCGGTGACGGAATCGATCTGCTCGAGCGCGTGCCGCTCCGACTCCCTGGCGGCAACTTCAGTACTCACGACTCAGCCTCAAACCCCGGTGGCCTTTCGTACGTGGGCGGTGCTTGTGAACGCTAGGTTGCATTGCAACCTGTTGCAAACAGTAGTCGTTCCGGATCTGCAGCCTGGGAAATTCCTGTTGCGACCGCGCCACGGCGTTTCACCCAGATGAGGTGATGTCCGTCCAGGCGAGGCGCCGGAGCATAGGCGCACAGCCGGTTTACGCCACAGAAGGACGGACTATGACCACAGCAGTCAGATCTCGCCCGAGTACGAGCGCCACCGGGGAACGAGGCAGCGGTCCGCAGGTCGCCGACGTTTTCGTGATCTTTGGGATCACGGGCGACCTGGCGAAGGTGATGACGTTCAACTCGCTCTACCGCCTCGAACAGCGTGGCCTGTTGGGCTGCCCGATCGTCGGAGTGGCCGTCAGCGACTGGTCGGCTGACGATCTGAGCAGCCATGCGCGCGACGCGATCGTCAACTGCGGCACCAAGATCGACGAGAAGGTGTTCGACCGGCTCGTCGGACGGATGTCGTATGTGAGCGGCGACTTCGGCGACGCTGCCACGTACGAGCGCGTGGCCAAGGCGGTCGGCAACGCAAAGTGCCCGGTGTTCTACCTCGAGATCCCGCCGTTCCTGTTCGGCCGGGTGATCAAGGGCCTGACCGACGCGGGGGTCACGAAGCAACCCGCCCGCGTGGTGGTGGAGAAACCCTTCGGCCACGATCTCGAGTCGGCTCGAGAGCTCGCCGCGGAGATCCACCAGTACATCGACGAGTCGCAGCTGTACCGGATCGACCACTTCCTCGGGAAGATGGGTCTCGACGAGTTCCTCTATCTCCGCTTCGCGAACTCCAATCTCGAGCCGGTCTGGAACCGCGACCACATCGCTGCGGTCGAGATCACGATGGCTGAGAGCTTCGGAGTCGAGGACCGCGGCCATTTCTACGATCCCGTCGGCGCGCTCCGCGACGTGGTCGTAAACCATCTGATGCAGCTGCTAGCCGCCGCCGCGATGGAGGCGCCCGCCGGGGACGACGCGGGCACGCTCAAGGACGCGAAGTTCGCGGTGTTCCGCTCGATGCCCGAGGCCGATCCCGGGCACTACGTTCGCGGGCAGTACGACGGCTACCTCGACATCGACGGGGTCGCCTCCGGATCGACCACCGAGACGTATGCGGCGATCCGGCTCGAGATCGACAACTGGAGATGGTCCGGTGTTCCCTGGTTCATCCGTACCGGCAAGCGTCTTCCGGTCACCCAGACCGAGGTGCGGCTGGTGTTCCGCCGCCCGCCGCGGCTCGGTTTCCTGCCGTCGGCCGGACGCCGTGAGCCGGTTGAAAGCCAGCTTGTGATCAAGCTCGATCCGATCACCGGCATCCGGCTGATCCTTGACGCGCACCGCGCCGACAGGGGCGGACCGCAGGAGATCACGATGGACATGGAGTTCGCGCAGGAGGGGGGCGAGGGACCGACCCCGTACGAAGTCCTTCTACACGGAGCACTGGACGGCAACAGCGCTCTGTTCACACGGCAGGACATCGTCGAGGAGACGTGGCGGATCATGATGCCGCTGCTCGAGCATCCGCCTCCGGTCCATCCCTACGCGCCGGGGTCGTGGGGCCCGAAGGAGGCGGACGAGTTACTGCGCGGTATCGGCACGTGGCGCGGGCCGTGGGTGGTGTCATGAGCAGCACCAAGGCCAAGAAAAGCGCACAGCGCGACGGCCGCGCCGCCGCGACCGCCGCGACCGCCGCGACCGCCGCGACCACCGGGATGGTCGCGTCAACGCAGCAGAGTGCGGCGGCGCCCTCTCCTTTCACGCCGATCGCTGATTACGCGTTTCTGTCGGACTGCCACACCGGCGCGCTGGTCGCGCCGGACGGGGCGATCGATTGGTTGTGCATCCCGCGCTTCGACTCCCCGAGCGTGTTCGGATCGCTCCTGGACCGTGGCGCGGGCGCGTTCCGTCTGGGCCCGTTCGGGATCAACGTCCCGAGTGGACGCGCGTATCTGCCGGGGACGAACACGCTGGTGACGTCGTGGAAAACGCCGTCCGGATGGGCGACCGTGTACGAGGCGCTGACGATGGGGCCGCGCCGCGGCGAGGATGTGATCACCCCGCACACGCGTCCGCCCACCGATGAGGACGCCGACCACATCCTGGTCCGAACGGTCAAGTGCGTGGAGGGAACCGTCGAGGTCGAGCTCGTGTGCGAGCCGGGTTTCGACTACGGCCGTGAGCTTGCCGAGTGGACATTGTCGCCGGACCGGCACCGCGCCGACGCTTCCGGCGCCGGCCAGACGATGCGGCTGCAAACCGACATGCTGCTCGGGGTCGAGGCCAACCATGTCCGTGCCCGGCATCTACTGCACGAGGGCGAGGAGCTGTTCTGCGCGCTCTCGTGGGACGACGACGCGCCGACGCCGACCAGCGTCGAGGAGGCCAATGCCCTGCTCGAGGCCACCACGCGCTTCTGGCGCCACTGGCTGTCGCGCGCCCGCATCCCCGATCACGAGTTCCGCCCGCTGATCCAGCGCTCGGCGCTCGCGATCAAGGGACTGACGTACATGCCGACCGGAGCGACCGTCGCCGCCCTGACCACCTCGCTGCCCGAGACTCCGGGCGGAGAGCGCAACTGGGACTACCGCTTCACCTGGATTCGCGACTCGACGTTCACGCTCCAGGCGCTGCACTACCTCGATCTCGATTGGGAGGCCGATGAGTTCATGCAGTTCATCGCCGACCTCGAGCGCAACGACGACGGCGGCCTGCAGATCATGTACGGGATCGACGGCCGGCGTGACCTCACCGAGCAGCTCCTCGACGATCTCTCCGGCTACGCCGGCGCGCACCCCGTTCGGATCGGGAACGGCGCGTTCGACCAGCGCCAGAACGACGTGTTCGGCGCCGCGCTTGACTCAGTGCTGTTGCACACGCGACGTAGCCAGCGGTTGCCTCGGCGTTTGTGGCCGCTCATCAAGGACCAGGCCGGGTGCGCCAAGGCGGTGTGGCGGAAGCCCGATCAGGGGATCTGGGAAGCGCGCGGGAAGCCCCAGCACTACGTCTCCTCCAAGCTCATGTGCTGGGTCGCGATGGACCGCGCCGCGAAGCTCGCGGACATACGCGGCGAGAACGAACTCGCGGCCGAATGGAACGCGGTGGCGGCCGAGATCAAGGCCGACATCCTCGAGCACGGGGTCGACAAGCGCGGCGTCCTCGTCCAGCACTACAACACCGAGTCGCTCGACGCCTCGACGCTGCTCGCCGCGATCTTCGGTTTCCTCCCCGGCGAGGACGAGCGGATGCGCGCGAGCGTGCTCGCGATCGCCGACGAGCTCACCGACAACGGGTTCGTGCTCCGATACCGAACCGACGAGACCGACGACGGCCTGTCCGGGAAGGAGGGGACGTTCGTGATCTGCTCGTTCTGGCTCGTGTCCGCGCTCGCGATCGTCGGCGAGACCCGGCGCGCCCGCGACCTGATGACCAAACTGGCCAAGGTGGCCTCGCCGCTGGGCCTCTATGCAGAGGAGTTCGACAGCGACACCGGCCGCCACCTCGGGAACTTCCCGCAGGCGTTCTCGCACCTCGCGCTGGTCGAGGCCGCCGGCCGGATCATCCTCGAGGAGCGAGTACAGGAGCTGGGCGCATGAGCGACTACGACGTTATCGTGATCGGCAGTGGCGCCGGCGGCGGCACTCTCGTGCGCCACCTGGCGCCGTCGGGCAAGCGGATCCTGCTGCTCGAACGCGGCGGCTGGCTGACGCGTGAGCCCGAGAACTGGCTCGCCGAGGCTGTCTTCGTCGATGGCCGCTACATCACGCCCGACACGTGGTACTACGCAGACCTGACGCCGTTCCAGCCGCAGGTGCATTACTACGTCGGCGGGGCGACGAAGCTCTACGGCGCGGCGCTTTACCGGCTCCGGGCCGAGGATTTCGGCGAGCTTCAACACCACGACGGGGTCTCGCCCGCGTGGCCCATCTCCTACGACGAGATGGAGCCGTACTACACCAAGGCCGAGCAGCTTTACCAGGTCCACGGCGCCCGCGGGGAGGATCCATCCGAGCCGCCCGCGACCGGCCCGTATCCGTTCCCGGCGGTGTCGCACGAGCCCCGGATCCAGCAGCTCTCAGACGATCTCGAAAAGGTCGGCCTTCATCCGTTCCACGCCCCGTGCGGCGTGCTCCTCGATGAGGGCAACATGCCGTACAGCAGGTGCGTCCGGTGCCAGAACTGCGACGGCTTCCCGTGCGTGGTCCACGCCAAGTCCGACGCCGAGGTGATCTCGGTCCGTCCGGCGCTCGAGCATTCGAACGTCACGCTGCTCACGAACGCGGAGGCCGTCCGGCTCGAGACCAACGACGCGGGGACGGTCGTGACCGGGGTCGAGGTCCGGCACCCCGGCGGCGACACCGAGACGTTCAGCGGCGACATCGTGGTCGTCTCGTGCGGGGCCGCCAACAGCGCCAAGCTGCTGCTCGCCTCGACGAACGGCAAGCATCCCCACGGGCTCGCGAACGGCTCGGGTCAGGTCGGTCACAACTACATGTTCCACAACAGCCAGGCCGTCCTCGCGCTCTCCAAGGAAGAGAATCCGACGGTCTTCCAGAAGACGCTCGGCGTCAACGACTTCTACTTCTCGGGCGGTGAGGACTTCGACTTTCCGCTGGGGAACATCCAGATGGTCGGTAAATCCCAGGCGCCGATGTTCCGGGGCGAGAAGCCGGGCGAGACCCGCTTCGCCCCCACGTGGACCCTCGAGGAGGTGGCCCGCCACGCAGTCGACTTCTGGCTCTCGACCGAGGACCTGCCGCTCGACCGCAACCGGGTCACGCTCGCGCGCGACGGCAACGTCGTGATCGACTACAAGCCGAGCAACGAAGAGGCCAAGAACCGGCTGTTCGAAAAGCTCAAGGACATGCTCGGTGATCTGGGCATGCACCACGGGCACCTCCTGCCCCACCACGCGTACCTCAAGAACGAGATCCCAGTCGCCGGGTGCGCCCACCAGGCCGGCACCTGCCGGTTCGGCGCCGACCCCGACAGCTCGGTTCTGAACACGGACTGCCGCGCCCACGAGGTCGACAACCTGTACGTGGTCGACACGAGCTTCTTCCCGAGCATCGGCGCGGTCAACCCCGCGCTGACCGCGATGGCGAACGCGATGCGCGTCGGCGACCACCTGCTCGGACGACTCAGCGCAGAGCCACAACCGGAGCCCGCCCATGCCTGATGACCAGTACAAGCACCATGTCGTGATCGTCGGCGGCGGCTTCGCCGGCCTTGGCTGCGCGCAGAAGCTCGCCGACCACGACGACATCCAGGTCACGCTGATCGACCGCAACAACTATCACCAGTTCCAGCCGCTGCTCTACCAGGTAGCCACCTCGCTGCTGGCCGGCAGCGATATCGCGCACTCGCTGCGGGAGGTGTTCGCCGACCGGGACAACGTCGATGTCAAGCTCGCGGACATCTCCGCGGTCGACACCGCGACCAAGACAGTCACGTCCGCCGACGGCGAGACGTGGACCGGGGACGCGCTCGTGTTGGCCGCCGGATCGCAACCGAACTTCTTCGGGACGCCGGGCGCGCCGGAGTACTCGTTCCCCTTGTACTCGCTCGACAACGCCACCAATCTCCGGTCGCGGATCCTCGGTCTGCTCGAACAGGTCGACCGCAACCCGCGCCTGGTCGAGCGCGGCGCGCTCAACTTCGTGATCGTCGGGGGCGGACCCACCGGCGTCGAGGTCGCGGGCGCGATCGCGGACATGATCAACCTGACCGTGCCGGCCGAGTACCACGACTTCGACCCCGCCGACGCTCACATCTATCTGGTCGATCACGGCGACGCGCTGCTCAAGCCGTTCTCGGACAAGGCCCACGCCTACGTCGCCAAGGTGCTCACCGACCGCAACGTGCAGCTCCGGCTCTCCACCGGAGTCGAGGAGGTCGGACCCGGGCACGCTCGCTTCTCGGACGGTTCGGTCGTCGCAACCCGGTGCGTGATCTGGGGCGGCGGGATCTCGGCGGCCGCCCTGGCCACCAACTGCGGCCTCGCCCAGGGGCGAGGCGGGCGGATCGACGCGCAGCCCGACTTGACGTACGCCGGCACCCCCGGCGTGTACGTCGTCGGAGACGTCGCCAACATCACCGGCTCGGACGGCGAGATCCTCCCCCAACTCGGCTCGGTCGCGCTCCAGAGTGGCGCGACCGCGGCGGACAATATCCGTGCCGACTTCGACGGCAAGCCGCGCAAGGACTTTTCCTACAAGGACAAGGGCATCATGGCGATGATCGGCCGGGGCGCCGCGGTCGCCGAGGTAGGCAAGAACCACCACGAGGTCCACGGCCAGCTCGCGCACATGGCGTGGTTGGGCGTCCACGCGAGCCTAATGACGGGAACGCGGGACAAGATCGAGGCGATCATCGACTGGGGCTGGGACCGCTTCACCAAGACCGGCGGCCCTCACGTCCTCGATCGCGGGGATGCGGCCGAAATCAACTGGGACGACGATCCCGCGGCCACATCATCGGGAGCGACGTCCACCACCCAGGTCGGCGGCTGACCGACGGAGCCGCCCTCGCATGGCAAACGACCTGGCCCGCTGGCAGTTCGCCACCACGACGATCTATCACTTCTTCTTCGTCCCGGTGACGATCGGGCTGTCGTTCCTCGTCGCGGTTCTGCAGACCCACTGGTACCGAACCGGTAACCCCGACTACAAGCGGATGACCCGATTCTTCGGGACGCTGCTGCTGATCAACGTCGCAATCGGAGTCGTGACGGGTCTCGTTCAGGAGTTCCAGTTCGGGATGAACTGGTCGACGTACTCGCGGTTCGTCGGCGGTGTGTTCGGAGCGCCCCTTGCGATGGAGGGCATCCTCGCGTTCTTCCTCGAGTCGACGTTCCTGGGGCTCTGGCTGTTCGGCTGGGACCGGCTCCCCAAGCGCGTTCACCTCGCGTGCATCTGGGCCGTTTTCGCCGGCACGATGCTGTCGGCGATGTTCATCCTCGTCGCCAACTCCTGGATGCAGCATCCCGTCGGCTACAAGATCAACAGCCAGGGGCAGGCTGTTTTGACCAACATCTGGGCGCTGCTCGTCAACCCGACGTTCATATGGGGCTACGCGCACGTGCTGCTCGCGTCGCTGATCACCGGTTGCCTGGTGGTGCTGGCCGTGTCGGCATGGCATCTGCGGAAGGGCGAATACGTCGAATCGTTCCATCGCACCGCGAAGATCGCTGTGATCGTTCTGATCCCGACGATCGTGATCCAGCTGTCGGTCGGCAACCAGCTCGGCGTCATCGAGGCCAAGTACCAGCCGATGAAGATCGCCGCCGCCGAAGCACAGTGGACGACCTGCCAGCCGTGCTCGTTCTCTGCGTTCCAGATCGGGGGTGGCGCGAACGACAAGACGCCGACCGAGATCATCCCGATCCCTCACCTCCTGTCGGTGCTCGCGACCAACACCTGGAACGGCAAGGTCGAAGGGTTGGACGAACTCCAGGCGCAGTACGAGCAGAAGTACGGGCCGGGCAACTACGTGCCTGACGTGTTCATCCAGTACTGGTCGATTCGCGTCATGGCCTATCTGGGGACGCTTGTCCTGCTGCTCGCGCTGTGGGGAGGGTGGCTCCTGCTCAGGGACCGCATGCGCAACTCCCGTCTGTTCCTGTTGCTGTGCATCTGGGCGGTGGCGACGCCGTTCATCATGAACACGGCCGGTTGGCTGCTGACCGAGAGCGGACGCCAGCCGTGGATCGTCCAGGGCCTTCAGAAGACAGCCGTCTCAAACTCCCCCTCGGTGAGCGCAACCGAGATCTGGATCAGCCTGATCGTATTCGTCCTGTCCTACATCGTGCTCGCGTGGGCCGACCTCGTGCTGATGCTGCGGTACTCGCGTCGCGGCATGGCCCGCGCCGATGCCGAGGCGGCCGAGCCGGTCGCCGGAGCGGCGCCGAGCTTGACCTACTGACCCGGTATGCAACTCCACACGATCTGGTTCATTCTCATCGCGGTCCTCTGGGTCGGCTTCTTCGTTCTCGAGGGATTCGACTTCGGGGTCGGCATGCTGCACCGGTTCATCGGCGGCTCGGAGATCGGCCGCCGGGTCTGCATCAACACGATCGGTCCATGGTGGGACGGGAACGAGGTATGGCTGATCGTCGCCGGCGCGTCGATGTTCGCGGCGTTCCCGCAGTGGTACGCGACGATGTTCTCCGCGCTCTACCTCGCGCTCGTCGTGCTGCTCGTTGCCCTGTTCGCTCGCGGGGTGTCGTTCGAATGGGGGGGCAAGCGCGACGATCCCCGTTGGCGGACCGGCTGGTCGTGGGCGCTCACGATCGGCAGCCTGCTGATCCCGCTGCTGGTAGGCGTCGCTCTCGGCGATCTCCTTCACGGCCTCCCGATCGATTCACAGCACGAGTTCACCGGGAACTTCTTCAGCCTGCTCACCGGCTACGGGCTGATGACCGGCGTGACGATGGTCGTGCTCTGCCTCCTGCACGGCGCAACCTTCCTGGCCCTGAAGACGACAGACGAGATCCGCGACCGTTCCCGCGCTGCGGGCCGCACCATCGGGGTGGTGGCGATCATCGTCAACATCGCCTGGTGCATCTGGACGCTGGTTGTAATCGGGGGCGGAACGGTGCCGCAGCCGACCCAGATCTTCGGTGTCATCGCGGTGATCTTCGCCACGGTCCTCGCGGGCACCAACGAGGACGGCTGGGCGTTCGTCGCCTCCGGGTTCGCGATTGCCGCCGCCATCGGTCAGATCTTCATCGCGCTCTACCCGAACGTGATGGTTTCGAGTACGAACCACTCCTACAACCTGACCGTGAACAACGCCGCCGCGGGCCACTATGGGCTGGTCGTGATGACGGTCGTCGCGGCGCTGTTCTTCCCGGTCGTCCTGCTTTACCAGGGCTGGTCGTTCCACGTGTTCCGCCGGCGGGTGAGCGCACCCCCCACCTCGTCGGGCTAGAGGGAACGGGTGCGAGCTCTCGACCCGCGCCTGCTCAGCCGTACGAAGTCGGTGCGGCCCCTGCTGATCGTCGACTGCGCGCTGGGGATCGGCACGGCGATCGCCGTGCTTCTCGGAGCGACGATGCTCGCGCGGATCGCGGCGCGGGCATTCCACGGCACGCCGCTCCGCGAGCTCTGGCCCGAGGTCGCGTTGCTGGTGCTCGCATTCGTGCTTCGCGGCGCGTTCGCATGGGCGATGGAGGTCGCCGGCCGGCGCGCGGCGTGGAGCGTCCTCTCCGAGCTCCGTCTCGCACTCGTGGAGAAGCGGCTGAGGCAGCAGCCGGCCTCGACGGACGGTGCTGGCGGCGCCGAGATCACGGCCGTCTCGGTGCAGGGAGTCGAGGCGCTCGAGGGCTACTTCGCGCGTTACCTGCCGCAGGTCGTGCTCGCCTCGATCGTCCCGTTCATCGTGATCGCGTGGGTCGCGTTCCTCGACCTCGAGGCGGCGGTGATCATGCTGCTGACGTTGCCGCTCGTGCCGGTGTTCATGTGGTTGATCGGCACGTACACCGCCGAGCGGACCCGCGAACGGTGGCAGGCGCTCCGAGCGCTCTCGAGCCACTTCCTCGACGTCGTGCGGGGGCTCCCTACGCTGAGGGCGTTCGGCCGAGCACGCCGCCAGGTGGAGGTCGTCGGAGAGGTCAGCGACCGCTATCGCCGGGCGACGATGGAGACGCTCCGGATCAGCTTCCTGTCCGGATCGGTGCTCGAGCTGGCGGCGACGATCGGGGTCGCAATCGTCGCGGTCACGGCCGGCGTCCGGCTCGTCGACGGCACCCTCAGCCTCGAGGCCGGACTCGCGGTGATCGTGCTCGCACCCGAGCTGTACCTGCCATTCCGACGGCTTGGCGCCGAGTACCACGCGAGCGCGGACGGGTTGGCGGTGGCGGACCGGCTGTTCGCGCTGCTCGACGCGCCCGCGGCGGCCGGCGCGGGCGGCCCGCGGCTCGCGCTCAGCCCGGCGCGAGTACCGGTGGCACTCGAGCGCGTGTCGTTCTCGTACCCGTCGCGGGGCGGTTTGGTGCTCGACGAGTTCAGCCTGGAGCTCGCCCCCGGGGAGGCGGTGGCGCTCGTCGGCGAGAGCGGCGCCGGCAAGAGTACGGTCGCGGCGGTGCTGCTGGGGCTGCTCGAACCCGTCGCCGGCGCGGTCACGGTCGGGGGCGTCGACCTGCGCGAGTGCGATCGGGACGAGTGGCGGCGACAGCTCGCGTGGGTGCCCCAACACCCGACGTTGTTCCGCGCCACGGTCGCCGACAACATCCGGCTCGGCGACCCCGACGCCGGCGATGAGTCGGTGATGCAGGCCGCGCGGCTCGCCGGCGCGGATGAGTTCATCCAGGCGCTGCCGAACGGGTACGACACGCCGGTCGGCGACGGCGGCCGAGCCCTCTCGCCCGGCGAGCGCCGGCGGATCGGGCTCGCGCGAGCGTTCGTCCGCGATGCCGCGCTCGTGATCCTCGACGAGCCGACCGCCGACCTCGACCCCGAGAGCGTCGCCGTGGTCGCGGCCGCAGTCCGGCGACTCCAGACCGGGCGGACGATGCTCGTGATCGCACACCGGCCCGAGCTCGTCGATAGCGCCGATCGGGTGGTTCGCCTCGCCGACGGCGTCGCGGTGATCGAGCGCGCAGGGAGCGCGGCGTGAACGACGTAAGGACGTTGCGCGCGCTGCTGAGGCTCGTTCCGGTGCCGCGGTGGCGGCTGGCCGGGGCCTCGGTGTTGGGCGCGCTCACGGTCCTGTTCGGCGTGGGTCTGATGGCGACCTCGGGCTACCTGATCTCGCGGGCCGCCGAGCGCCCGGAGATCTTGTCGCTGATGGTCACGATCGTCGCGGTCCAGTTCTTTGGCGTCGGCCGACCGGTGCTGCGCTACCTCGAGCGGCTCGCGTCGCACGACATCGCGCTGCGTGTGCTGGGCGGGCTGCGGGCCCGCTTCTACGCGCGAATCGAGCCGCTGGCGCCGGCTGAGCTCGAGTCCTATCGCAAGGGAGATCTGCTGTCGCGGATGGTCGCCGACGTCGATGCCCTCCAGAATCTGTACCTGCGCGGTCTCGAACCGCCGCTCGTCGCGGTGTTGGCGGGGACGGTCTCGGTCGGCGCTGCCGCCGCCTTCCTCCCAGCGGCCGGGCTCGTGCTGGCAGCCGGTCTGCTGGTGACCGGGCTGGCGGTGCCCGCGCTGGCGGGAGCGCTCGGGGCTCGGGCGGGCCGCCGTCAGGCGGCCGCGCGAGGTGAGCTCTCGGCAGAGCTCGTCGAGCTGTTACGCGGGGCGCCCGAGCTCGTTGCGTTCGGCGCCCAGGCGGCGGCGATCGACCGGGTCCGCGCCGCCGACCGCATGCTGGTCAAGCTGGCGCGCCGGGACGCGTTCGCCGCCGGCGTGGCTGACGGCCTCGGACTCGTCGTGACCGGGTTGACCGTCGCCGGCGTGCTCGCCGTCGCGATCAGCGCGCACGACCACGGCGCCTTGAACCGCGTGCTGATCGCGATGCTGGCGCTGCTCGCGCTCGCCGCGTTCGAGGCGGTCACGCCGCTCGCCGCCTCGGCTCGTGACCTGTCCGCGACGCTCGCCGCCGGCCGCCGCATCCTCGAGCTCACCGACCGCACCGCCGCTGTCCAGGACCCGTCGGACCCCGTCCCGGCGCCCGGCGGACGATTCCCGGTGGCGCTCGAGGGCGTCACCGCGCGCTACCCGCGGGAGGAGCACCCCGCGCTAGAAGGTGTCAGCCTCCGGCTCGACCCGGGCGAGCGGGTCGCGTTGCTCGGACCGAGCGGTGCCGGCAAGACCACGGTCGCGAACCTGTTGCTGCGGTTCCTCGACCCCGAGCGCGGACGGGTCACGGTCGCCGGACGGGACGTTCGTGAGTACCGCCAAGAAGACGTCCGCCGCGCGATTGCCGTGGCGGGCCAGGAATCGCATCTGTTCTCGGCATCAATCCGCGACAACGTCCGGCTCGCGCGACCCGCCGCGACCAGTGACGAGGTCGAGGATGCGCTTCGCCGCGCGCGGATCTGGGAGTGGGTTTGCCACCTCCCCGACGGGCTCGACACGTTAGTGGGCGAGGAGGGGCGCGAGCTGTCCGGAGGGCAGCGCCAGCGGATCGTTCTGGCGCGGGCGTTGCTTGCCGGCGCGCCGGTGCTGGTCCTCGACGAGCCGACCGCCCACCTCGATCCGCAGACCGCCGGCGAACTCGTCGACGACGTGTTCTCGGCCGCCGGCGACCGCACCGTGCTGCTGATCACGCACCGGACCGAGGGACTCGATCACGTCGACCGGGTGGTGACGCTGTGACGGCGGTCGGCGCACGGTCCGACATCGGAGCAGGGCCGACCGCCGCTCAGTACCGATACGTCATCGTGTTCCTGATCGTCCTCGTCCTGCTCGTGTTCGAGATACTCTCGCCCGAGACCGACGCGTCGCGGGCGGTTGGTATCGGGCTGGCGGGTGGCGCGCTCTCAGTCGCGGTCGCCACGTCCCGCGAGCGCGCCCAGGTACGGCGCGCACGGGCTTTGTTCGTCGGGGGCCTCGCTCTGCTCGTGGTCATCGGCATCGCCACCGGGCTGCTCGATGCCGTCGCGACATACGTGATAGGCACGATCGTCCTGGCAGCGATTCCGGTCACGATCGGTGGCGGGGTGATTCGTCTGATCAACGAGGAGGGGGTCACGGTCCAGGCGGTCGCCGGGGCACTCGCGATCTACCTGCTGATCGGCCTGTTGTTCGCATCGGCGATCTCGTTCGTGGCCGCGGTGCACAGTCCGTTCTTCACCGAGACCTCGCACGCACCGAACGGTGTCCGGGTTTATTACTCGTTCACCGTCCTGACCACCACCGGGTTTGGTGATTACACGGCCGCCACGTCCGTCGGGCACGCCCTCGCGGTGCTCGAGATGCTCACCGGTCAGCTGTACCTCGTGACCGTGATCGGGATCCTGATCGGCAACTTCGTTGGAAGGAGGATGAGAAAATGAAGAGCGCCTGGCCTGTCCGGAGCGCGCTGGCGGGAACCGCCGGCACGGCCGCTCTGTCCCTTGCGTATGTGGTCGAGCGGAAGCTCCGGCCGCGTCACCAGGGCCCGCTCGACTACGACGACTCGCTCGTCCCGGGCCAGATCGTGGCCTCGATCATGCACCTCCCGCACGTGACCGCGAAGGAGGACCGCGACATCGGATGGGCGCTGCGCTGGAGCTACGGATCGGCTTTCGGCCTGTGGCACGGCATCCTGCGCCGGAAGGTCGGCGAGCCGTGGGCGAGCGCGATCTTTGGCGGCACGCTGATGACCGCAACCTTCACGCTGTTCCCGCTGCTCGGACGCACCCCGCCGCCGTCGAAGTGGCCGCCGGACATGATGGCAACGTGTCTGGCCACCCACGCCGCGTACGTCGGCGCGGTCGCCGCCGTCGACGACCGCGCCCGCCGTCTGGGAATCTGACCGGTGCTCCAGCTGCGGGTGTTCGGGACGCCGCCGACGATGGCCGCCGTCGCAGACAGCCTGCAGCGGATCCCGGGCGCCCGGCACGTGATCCAGATGGGGAATGGCGAACTCGGCGGCGCGCTCGTGAGCGCCGACCTGGTGGACGACGCGGTCGACCGGGCGCTCGAGCAGGTGACGCGCCTGGGCGTTCCCAGCGAGGACGTGGTGTTGGTGCGGCTCGAGTCGATCGGCGCCTCGGTCGCCCAGCGCCCGCTCGCAAGCGTCGTGTGGGCCGACCTCGTGAGCCAGGCCGGCGCTAACGCGCGCCCGTTCCCGCGTTACCTCGTGTTCATGGCGGCGGCCGGGATCATCGCCGCGTTCGGCGTCATTTACCAGAACGTCACGCTCGTCGTCGGCGCGATGGCGATCAGCCCCGACACGCTCCCGATCACGGCCGCTGCCACCGCACTCGTCCTGCTCAGGTGGCGTCTGGCAGGGCGCGCGGTGGTCGCGCTCGTCCTCGGGCTGGCGGTCGTCTGCATCGTCGGCGGGGTGATGACGGGAGTCTTGAACGGCCTCGATCTGCTCCCAAGCGGAAGTCACATCAACGCGAGCTTCCTGGCCGGCCTCTCCACGGTCAACATCTCGACGCCGATCGTCGCGTTCGCCGCCGGCGTTGCCGGCATGCTGGCGCTGGAGACGCGCGCCTCGTCGGCGGTAGGAGTGGCGATCTCGGTGACGACGATCCCGGCATCCGCCTACCTCGGGGTGGCGGCCGGCGTCGGCCAGATCGACAAGGCGTGGGGCGCGCTGCTCGTCCTCGCCATCAACGTGACGATGCTGCTGCTCGCGGGCTGTCTGACGCTCCTCGCCCAGCGCGCGATGGGCCGGACCAGCCGACCCGAGAAGGTCGACTCCTCGCACGCGCAGCACATGATCACCTGATCGGGGTGATGCCCGCGCGCCACATGCCCTCTAACGTGCGATCCCTCATGCCCTGCGCAATCCACATCTGCCCCGACCGCATGTCGAAGGCCGACTACGAGAAGGTGATCGGAGACCTCGAGAAGGAGGGCCTCCACGAGCCCGAGGGCCGCCTGCACCACGCCGCCTACGGCGACGACGACGATGTCCAGATGTTCGAGGTCTGGCGCTCGCAGGAAGATTTCGACGCCCACAGCGACAAGCTGTTCGAGGTGCTCCAGGGGAACGGGGTCAACGTCGAACGGGTCGACGTCCACCCGGTCCATTCCGACCACCCGGACTAAGCCCTCGAAGGGCTCTCACCCGGATGGGATGACGACTCGGTCGGGCCTCGCTGCGAGCATCGCGTAGCGTGAGCGCGACCACCGCCGCCGCCGGCGTCCCGCCGGCGGAGCCGACCGCCGAGCAGGCGGCGCAGACGATCCGCAGTAAGCGGTTTGTGGTGCTGCTCGTGATCGTCGCGATCATCGGGGTCATCATCTCGCTGGCCGCGTGGTGCTTCCTTGAAGGGGTCTCCCAGCTCCAGAAGGAGCTGTACACGCACCTCCCCCACGCGCTCGGCTACAACAACGGGCCGCCGCTGTGGTGGCCGCTGCCCGTCCTCGGGATCGCCGGCCTGCTGGTGGCGCTGGCGATCATGCGCCTGCCCGGAGAGGGTGGGCATCTCCCGGCCAAGGGCCTCGCCGCCGGCTCGCCGACCAAGCCGATCGACCTCCCGGGCGTGATCCTCGCCGGCGGGGCCGCGGTCGGCTTCGGCCTCGTGGTCGGGCCCGAGGCGCCCCTGATCGCGCTCGGCTCAGCCGGGGCGTTGCTGACGATCGGCCTGGCCCGCCGGAAGATGCCGCCGACAGCACTCCAGGTGATCGCAGCCTCTGGTGCCTTCGCCGCGCTGTCGTTCCTTTTCGTCTCGCCGCTGATCGCAGCGGTGATCCTGATCGAGGCGACCGGCATCGGCGGGGCGAGGCTCCCGTTGATCCTCCTCCCCGGGCTGCTCGCCGCCGGCATCGGGTCGCTGGTGTCGCTCGGAATGGGCTCGTTCACCGGCCTGAGTACGAAGGCGTACGCGCTGAGCCCGGTCGTGCTGCCGACTTACAATCATCCGACGATCGGACAGTTCGGTTGGACGATCCTGTTCGCGATCATCGTCGCGATCGTGACGAGGGGGATCATGGTCGGCGGACTCCGAACGAACGGCGTCGTGGTACGGAAACTGCTGCTGTTCCTTCCGGCGGTCGGCCTCGTCGTTGCCGGTCTCGCGATCGCGTTCCACGGGATCACGGACAGGAGCGTCAACGAGGTGCTGTTCTCGGGCCAAGACGCACTTTCCGGGCTCGTGTCGCAGGCGAGCACGTGGACGGTGGCGGCGCTCGTCTGGGTGATCGTGTTCAAAGGAATCGCATACAGCCTGTGCATCGGCTCCTTCCGCGGCGGACCGACGTTCCCGGCAGTGTTCCTCGGCGCCGCCGCGGGAATCCTCGCGTCGCACCTCCCCGGCTTCCCGTTGACGCCGGCGGTCGCGGTCGGGCTCGGCGTCGCGGTCACGGCGGTGCTGCGCCTGCCACTTTCAGCGGTGGTGCTCGCCACCCTCCTGACCTCGCACTCCGGCACCGGTGACGAGCCGCTGATCATCGTAGGCGTGGTCGTCACCTATGTAGTCACAGTGCTACTGACGACGCCTGCCCCGGCACCACAAGCGGCAGCCGAGCGCGCTACATAAGTGCTCGGCGCCGAGGATGTCACCCACGAGCAGTTCAGTGCGCTGTTCACAGACCTCAGCCGCTGGGGGACGTGGGGTGACGACGACGAGCGCGGTGCGCTGAACCTGCTTACACCCGCTCGCATTGCCGGTGCCGCCGGGCTGGTGCAGGACGGTGTCACCGTCACTCTGAGCCTGCCCTTGAACACTCACACCGGCCCCCATAACCCGAAACCGGCCGACCACCACATGACCGCAATGGGTTCGGAGGCCTCCGACGGGAACGCGGTGCACTTCATCAAGGACTACATCGGCGCCGACTACCACAACGACGGCCACTCACACATCGACGCGCTGTGTCACGTCGCCTACCAGGGCCAGCTGTATAACGGGCATGCTGAGGACGAGGTGACCGAGCACTGCTCACCGGTCAACTCGATCGAGGTCTTGAAGGACGGCCTCGTCGGACGAGGCGTCCTTCTCGACATTCCCCTCGCACGCGACATCCCGTGGCTCGAGCCCGGTGAGCACGTCTTCCCCGCGGACCTCGAAGCCGCGGAGCGGATCCAGGAGGTGACCGTGCAGGAAGGTGACATCCTGCTCATCCGCACGGGGCACGCGCGCCGGCTGGCCGAACTGGGTCCGTGGAACACGGCCGAGGCCAAGGCCGGACTCCATCCCACGGTCATGCCACTGCTCGCCGAGCGCGGGGTCGTCGCGCTCGGCTCGGACGGGAACAACGACACGGCTCCGAGCAGTACCGAGGGCGTCGGATTTCCCATCCACGTGCTCGCGATCGCGGCGATGGGAATCCACCTGCTCGACTACCTTCAGTTCGAGGATCTCCGAGCGACGTGTGAGGGCAGCCGCCGATGGGAGTTCCTGTTCGTCGCGGCGCCGCTGTTCATCGTCGGCGGCACCGGATCTCCGCTGAACCCGATCGCTGTTTTCTGAGGACAGCATGCGGCTGCCGAATCGATCGGCCGGCAGCCGCGGCCGCGATACCCGTTAGGAGATCAGCCGGCCTGCTCGGGGGTCGGCGGCGTGAGCGCCTCCTGGAGCTTCTTGGTGTCCTCGTCGGACAGCGACGTCCGGATCACGGTCCCGCCGTACTGCTCGAGCGCCGCGATCGCCTTGTCCGGCGTGGCCTGCTCGATGACCATGAACAGCGCGGACGTGCCGGGCTTGACGTAGTCCCGCACCTGCTGTTGGAACGCCTTGTCGATCCCCTTTTCCCCGAAGTGGCCGAACAGCGCGCCCATCCCGGCGCCGAACGCCAGCCCGAACACCGGGACGAAGAACAACAAGCCAAACAACAACCCCCAGAAGCCGCCCCACATCGCGCCACCGCCGGCGGACGCACCGCTGTGCGAGGTCTCGACGTGGTACTTCCCCTCGAGGTCGCGCGAGATCGAAGCAACCTCATCGGCCTGGATGATGAGCTCCGACTCCAGTTGGTAGACCGTCTGCCTCGCCTTCTCAGCGGTCTCCTGATCTGGATAGCCGATCGCAACCAGCGTTGCCATTACCGAGTTCTCCTTTCAGACGATCGACTGATCCCGGCACGGTGGTCCCGTCCGCACCTGGAACGGGCGCGCGTTACGCGTCCGCGCCAAGCATCTGAAGATTCACACCCTGGTTCATCACCCGAAACGGATGAGCGCGAGGTCACGATGCGCTCGCGTCAGATTCCGCCGGCAGCACCTTGGGCTGGCGGCCGACCAGCCGCCGGGCGGCGCGCTCCATCCAGTCGTCGGCCTTGCGCGAGCGATCCCTCATCTGGTCGCCGACCTGGTCGGCGAACCCCAGCCCCTGTTGCGAGATCGCGGCCGTGACCGCTGGGCTCCCCGCGATCTCGTCGACCAGGTTCCACAGGCTTTCGCTCGCAAGCAACCGTTCGAAGAGGTGGTCGAGCAGACCGCTGTCGAACAGACTGTCGATGAGCTGGACGGCGCCCTCGCTCTCGAGCGCCTGTTTCAGAGCGGCCTGGATGTGGGCGCTGTTGATCGCCACGACCACCACTCGCTCGAGCTCGCCGGTTTCGAGTACGCGGTTCACGGCTCGCCGCTCCAGGCTGAGGCCGGCCCCCGCGGCGGCTTCCGCGACCCCGACAATCGGCTTCAGCGTGGCTGCGGCAGCCCGGCTGCCGAAGCCCACCAGTGGGCCTAGGGGTCCGAGTCTCGAGCTTCCTGTCTGGTCTTCGGACATCGTATGTCGGGACGATATTCGAACGCGGGGGGGTCGCGGGCATCACCCAAATCAGGCGATGCTTCCGCACCCGGGCACCTTGACCATGGCACGATGAGACGACAGATTGGGGTGCCCGATGGGAGTTGATGAGCGAGATGGCCACGAGGACGAGTCTCAGGTCAGCGCCGCCGCTACCGAGCCTGAGGACACGGTAGAAACTCCGGCGTCCGCCCCTGCCGCGCAGGACGCGGCGCCGGCGAAGATCTCGCGCGCCCGGCTGATCTGGGTCGACGTCCTGATCGGCGTGACCACCGTGCTGCTGGTGGTCGCGGTGTTCGCGACGTGGGCGAATCGCCTGCTGTTCAGCCCGGACAACTGGTCGAAGACGAGCACGCAGCTGCTCCAGAACGAGAACGTCCGCTCGACGACGGCCAACTACGTCGTCGATCAGCTGTACGCGAACGTGAACGTCGCGGGACTGCTCAAGCAGGCCCTGCCCACCCAGTTCCAGGGGCTGGCTGGCCCGGCCGCCGGCGCGCTGCGCAACGCCGCCGTCCAGGGCACCGAGCTCGCGCTCAGCCGGCCGCGTGTGCAGCAGTTGTGGGCCGAGGCCAACCGCGCTGCGGACCAGACGTTCGTCGACGTCGTCAACGGCAAGAAGGGCACGATCGGCGTCAACCAGGGCGCCGTGACGTTGAACCTTGCCTCGATAGCCAACAACATCGCATCCCGGCTAGGGCTGCCGTCGAATATCGCTTCGCACCTCCCGGCAAACGTCGCGAACCTCGTGATCTTCAAGTCCGATCAGCTCAAGTATGTCCAGAACGGCGGCAAGGCGATCAAGAGCCTGGCGTTTTGGCTCCTGATCATCGTGCCTTTGCTTTACATACTCGCGCTGTACCTCGCGAAGGGTCATCGGCGGCGTACGCTGATGACGATCGGCTTTGCCGGAATCTTCGCCGGCGTGCTGGTGATTGCCGCCCGCTCGATCCTCCAGGGGCAGGTCACCAATGCGCTCACCAGCGACGCCTCGCTGCAGGTGACGATCCGCGACGTTTACGGGATCGCCACGGCGATCTTGAAGGACGTCGCCAGCGGCGTCATCTTCATCGGGATCCTGCTGGTAGCGGCCGCGTGGTTCGCCGGCCCGGCCCGCCCCGCGTACGCCTCGCGTCGTGCCATCGCTCCGTTCCTACGCGAGCAGGTCGTCGCGACCTACGGGATCGTGGCGGGGCTCCTGATCCTCCTGTTCATCTGGGACCCGATCCCCGCCACGGGCAAGCCCATTGGAATTCTCGTGTTCATCGTGCTCGCGTTCCTCGGCGCCTACCTCCTGACCCAGCAGACCGCGGTCGAATTCCCTGAGGCACGGTCGGGCGCGACCACGCACGCGATCCGCGAGCGCGTCGCGAGCATGCGAGAACGGCGACAGCAGCACGGGGGAAGTCCACAGCCGCCGGCCGCGCCCACCGCTACCGAGCAGCTCAACCAGCTCGCCGACCTTCGCGACCGAGGCGCGATCACTCCCGAGGAGTATCAGGCGCAGAAGGAGAAGCTGCTCGGTGGCTAAGACACGCGCGACCGCCGCGATCGTCGCGGTGGCGGTGGTCTGCGCCGGCGCGCTCGCCGCCTGCGGGAGCAGCAAGCCGTCGTACTGCTCCTCGGTCAGCAACCTCGAGAGCTCGGTCAAGGCGCTCCCGAGCACGAACATCGTGCAGACCGGTCTGAACGGGCTCAAGTCCGCGGTCGCCAAGGTGCAGAGCGACGCTCAGACCGCGATCAACGACGCCAAGAGCGACTTCCCGACCGAGACGAGCGACCTGAAGAGCTCCGTCGACGCGCTCTCGACGAGCGTCAAGTCGGCCGCCAGCTCGCCGAGCGCCGCGACGATCGCTCAGATCCCCGCCCAGGTCTCAGCGGTCGTTACCGCGGCCAACAACTTCCAGAGCGCGACGAAATCGAAGTGCAGCTGAGGGCCGCGGGTAAAGGCCCGCGGCCCCTTGACGCTCAGAGCCCGGTGTGCGGTCAGAGCCCGGTCTGGGCGACGATCCGGCCGGACTTCACCGCCTCAGTCAGCGCGGCGTAGTCGGCGTCGTTCTGGTCCGCGTAGGCCTTGGAGAAACCGAGGATCGCGCGGTCGAACTGGTTGCTGGCGCCGAGATATGAGGCGATCGCGATGCGGTCACCGCTGCGGGCGTGCGCTCGCGCGAGCGTCCAGCCGCACAGCCTGCCGTAGGCGGCCATCCCCGACGGGACCATCTGCTCGATCTCCGCCGACCCCTTCCAGTCCTTCAGCTGGCGGCCGTAGAAGTCGCGAGCGACTCCGTCCATTCCCTCCTTGATGTGGATCCAGCCGAGGAAGATGTCGCTCGCGGCCTGCATCATGCGCTGGCCCACGACCACCCGCTGGGCGTGGTTCTTGTACACGCTGCGGCCGACGTGCTCCTCAAGCACGGATTCCTCGGCCTCCTTCATCTGAAGGAATAGCGGATCGCCCCCGTCTCGGCCGAAGAACAGCGCGATCCAGGCCCGCGTCCCGACGCTGCCGACACCTACGACCTTCCGCGCGAAGTCCATCAGCTCAAACTGCTCGAGCAACTTGCGCCTGTCGTGCTCCAGCGACTGTCGGTAGACCCGGATCAGCGAGTGCAGCCACTCGAGCGCCGGCTCGGCCTCGTCCGGGCCGACCAACACCCGCAGAGGAACGATCAGCGGCGACTGGTCGACGATCTCGGCCTTTCCGTTGCTCTGCTGCGTGAGCTTCGAGAACGCGGCCATGCTGTCCTTCGTGCGTGCCTTGGTGAGGGCGGCCTCGGTCCGCTTGGCCTGACTGGGCTTTATCTGCGACTTGAACTCCTCGAGGACCGATTCGATCTCCATGTGCGCGTACCAGACCTCGAGGTTGGGCATTCCCGCGAACATGCGCATCGCCGTTCGGTATTGATTGACTGTGTCGAGCACGATCTTGTCCTGATCCTTGGCGCCAAACCCGTCGTCGCGTGCGGCGATGATCATGCTGGCGGCGAGACGCTTGACGTCCCATTCCCACGGTCCGGGAACCGTCTCGTCGAAGTCGTTGATGTCGAATACGAGCTTGCGCTCGGGCGATGCGAACACGCCGAAGTTCGACAGGTGGGCGTCGCCGCAGCACTGCACGGTCAGACCTGAGCGGGGCGTCCCCGCGAGATCGTGGGCCATGATCTTGGCGGCGCCGCGGTAGAAAGTGAACGGCGAGACGAGCATCCGCCCGTAGCGGATCGGGACAAGCTCCGGGACGCGCGTGCGCGCCTGCTCCTCGAGCAGATCGACCGGGTCGGCGCGATCGTGCGGCGCCTCGTATTCGGCGTGACGCGATCGGGGGACCTCGGCGCGCGCTGCCTTGCCGCGCGCGACCCGCTCGTCGATGGTGAGATGGGGAACGGCAGTCGTTCGTTTTGGTCGCGGAATAGTGGCCATGACCAGCGATCGTTTCACAATTGGGAGACGATCCATCACCCGATGCGGATGATTCACGCAAACGGGCGAGCCATCCTCCGTTCGGGGTGATGCCCCCATCCCCGACCGCCGCGATAGTCGCCGCGCACGATGCAGAACAGCGATTCATACGGCCAGGAGCTGACCTGGAGCCCTCGGCGGCCCCGTTACAACATCGTGCACGTGCTGGTCTCCTGGCTCGTCGCGGGAGTCGCGGTATTCGTCGCCGCGGCGATCGTGCCCCACGTGAGCGTCGGCGGCTTCACGGACGCGCTGGCGGCGGCTGTGCTGATCGCGGCGCTGAACGCGGTGCTCCCACCGGTCGTGGCGGCCCTGCGCCTGCCGTTCACGCTCGCGTTCGGTTTCGTCCTCGTGCTCGTCCTCGACGCTCTGATGCTGTTGCTCGCGTCGCACATCACGACGAGGACGATCAGAGTCGACTCGTTCTGGTGGGCGTTGCTCGCATCGGTGGTGATCTCGGCGACGATGCTCGTGCTCGAGGTGATTTTCGGCTCCAACGACGACGACACGTACTCGCTGAAGGTGATCCGGCGGATCGCGCGCCGCCAGGGCGCGGCGACGCGAACCGACACACCCGGCATCTTGTTCCTGGAGATCGACGGCCTCGCCCGGCCCGTACTGCAGCGGGCGATCCGCGACGGCAACGCACCGCAGATGGCGAGCTGGATCGAGCGTGAAACCCATCGCCTCGACGAGTGGGAGCCCGACCTGAGCTCGCAGACAGGCGCCAGTCAGGCGGGGATCCTGCTTGGCTCGAATGAGGACATCCCGGCTTTCCGCTGGGTGGAGAAGGCCACCGGGAAGGTGATGACCTGCTCCTCGCCCGACGACTGCGCTGAAATCGAGCGCCGGCTTGCGAACGGCAACGGACTGCTCACCAACAACGGCGCGAGCCGCGGGAACCTGTTCTCCGGCGAGGCCGACGCGATGATCCTCACCGTCAGCCAGATGAGCGCCGAGAAGAAGGCCAACCCCGGCTATCGCGCGTTTCTCGCCAACGGCTTCAACGTCACTCGCCTACTGGTTCTGTTTTTCTGGGAGGCGGTGCTCGAGAAGCTGTCCGCGATCCGGCAGCGACGGCGGAAGGTGTGGCCCCGCGGCTACCGCGGCGGCCGGTACCCGTTCCTGCGCGCGGCGCTATGCGTCGGCGTTCGCGACCTGATCGTGTTCGGCGTACTCACCGACATGATGCGCGGCCGGCCCGCCGTGTACGCGACCTTCTCGAGCTATGACGAGGTCGCGCACCACTCGGGTCTCGAGCGCCCCGACACGCTCGAGGCGCTGCGCAAGCTCGACCAGCAGTTCGGACGGATCGAACGCGCCCGCTGGTTCGCGCCGCGCCCATACGAGATCGTCGTGCTGTCCGACCACGGCCAGACCCAGGGTGCGACGTTCAAGCAGCGCAACGGCTATGACCTGCATGAGTTCGTCGAGCGTTCGATCGCGCGCGGAAAGGTCGCCCGCGTCGGAACCGGGGATGAGAACGATGCTGCGGTCGGCCACGCGGTGGCCGAGGCGACCGGTCGTCCGGGCGCCGACGGCGAACATCGCGACGGCATCGGCGAGGAGACCGTGATCGTGCTCGCGTCGGGAAACCTGGGTCTGATCTACCTGATGGACACTCCTCGCCGGCTGTCACAGGAGGAGATCGACGAGCGCCATCCACGCCTGCTCCAATCGCTGCGCAACCATCCGCACATCGGCTTCCTGCTGGTCCGCTCGGACGCGCGGGGACCGGTGGTACTCGGCGCGCGTGGCACCCGCTATCTGGCCGACGACACGGTCGAAGGCGTTGATCCTCTGAGCGCGTTCCCGCCCAGCGCAGCTGACCACCTGCGACGGACCGACGGATTCGAGCACGTCGCCGACATCATGGTCAACAGCTTCTACGACGCGGACGTCGAGCAGGGGTGCGCTTTCGAGGAGCTGATCTCGTTCCACGGGGGGCTTGGCGGTCCGCAGACCCAGCCGTTCATCCTCCACCCCGTGACGCTACCGATGCCGGAGGAGCGCGTGGTGGGCGCCACCGCGGTCCACGACCTTCTGCTGGACTGGCGCCGGTTGCTACAGGACGACGAGCGGCCTGGGACGCCGCCCGCGGACTCTTCGAGTGCCCAGAGTCCGCCGGCGACCGTCCCACAGCCGAAGTGACGGTTAGCTAGGACGAAACGCCGGCCTGCTCCGGGGTCGGCGGCTGCAGCGCCTCCTGCAGCTTCTTCGTGTCCTCATCGGACAGGGAGGTCCTGATCACGGTCCCGCCGTACTGTTGGAGCGCGGCGATCGCCTTGTCGGGCGTGACCTGGTCAATGACCAGGAACAGCGCCGAGGTGCCCGGCTTCAGGTACTCGCGGACCTGCTCCTGGAACGCCTTGTCGATCCCCTTTGACCCGAAGTGGCCGAACAGCGCTCCCATGCCCGCGCCCAACGCGAGCCCGGCGAACGGGATGAAGAACAGCAGACCGAACAGGAAGCCCCAGAAGCCGCCCCACCATGCGCCGCCCCCTGCCGATGCGCCACCGTGCGACGTGCTGACGTGGTACTTGCCCTCCAGATCGCGCGAGATCGCCGCGACCTGCTCGGCCTGGATGATGAGGTCAGCCTCGAGCTCCCTGACCGTCCCCCTGGCCTGCTCGGCGGTGCCCTGATCCGGGTACGCAATCGCAACAAGCGTTGCCATAGACGTGAATCTCCTTTCGGATGAATGATCCTGTCCCGGTTGCAGCCGAGCCAGACGCGACGTCCTCGCGCGACTCAAGCATCCGAGAGGCCACAAACGGGGTCATCACCCGAAAGGGATGAGCGCACCCACCCGTCTTGGGGTGGGCGCACCTGACGATCCGTCAAACGTCACGCGGGACGACGCGGTCAATCTCGACCTCCCCGCCCTCGTGCGTGTCCAGATACACGACGTACGCCTTGGGCGGCCCTCCGAACCACGAGCTGGTCTCGTCCTGGCCGACGAAGTCGGCCGCGCGCTCCGAGCCACCTTCCTCGATCACCCATACCGGCTGACCCTTGTAGAACGGCGTGAAGCTCATGCGCTTGCGCCTCCGATCATGTCGGCCTCATCGAACCGGCCCCGCGTCGGTCGGCCCGCCGTGGATCAACAGGCTCGTCAACACACCGATCGTCCGCCACGGCTGGTCGGGCTCGAGTGCGGACGGGGAGGCCCCCGGATGCTGGGGCGCGATCCGGACCCGCAGCGCGCCCGGACGGGTCCGGAAGCGGAGCGGTGGGTCCAGGCGGATGGCCTCGCCGTCGATCCCGGCCGGGACGTCCGAGTCGGACGCGATCTCGAAAGTCGGAGTGAGCCACTGCTCCTTGCCGAGCCGGCGCCTCATCGTGCCGTCGGCGTCCGACGCGGTCGGGGCCAGGACCGTCACGCCGAGGACCGCCTGGTCGAGCCGCGGCCGCGTGCCCGATCCCAGGACCCGGCCGAGTCGGTAGGCGTTGTTGGAAATGAGGATCGCCACGGCCGATTGCTTGCCGACCGGGCTGTCCCAGGACAGATCGGGTGGCTTGGCATCCGGCCCGATCGAGTCCGGAACGGTGTCGAGCAGCGTGTGCAGCTTCGCGTCCCGGTATCCGGGCTGCTGTACGGCCTCGGCGTACAGCCCCAGAGAGACGTTGTTGACGAACACGCGCCCGTTGACCTCTGCGAGGTCGACGCGCCGCTCGCCCCCGTTTACGAACGCGTCCAGCGCGCCCACCACGTCCTCTCGATCGACGCCCAGGTCGAGCGCGAAGTGATTGCGAGTGCCCGCGGGTATGCACGCATAGGGCAGATCGAGCTCCGCGGCGACCATCGCCACAATCGCCTGCGACCCGTCTCCGCCCGCCATCGCCAGCCCGTCAGCCCCGTCCGCCACCGCACCGCGCACCAACCCTTCGAGGTTCTGTCCGCGCTGGAGTTCGATCGGTTCGATGCCGCGCTTGCGGGCCTCCTCGGCGAGATGAAATCGCTCGGCTTTCCCGCCACCCGACTTCGGGTTGTAGAACAGCACGGGCTTGCTCGGGCGCTCCGCCGACGGCAGATGAGCATGGGCTTTGAACGCCTCGCGGGCCGCGCCGAGCGCGGCGATGACCACGACCACGACCACGGCGTCCTCGAGAACGCCGCGTTCGAGGACGACGAGCACGAGCGCGCCGGCGAGAAACAGCGCTGCTGCTCCCAATCCGGCAACGCGCGCCGCGCCGCGCCGGCAGATGCCGAGCCATGCGCAGCAGACGGCCAGGATCAGGCACGCGAGCACCGCCAGACCGCTCGGGAAGTGAGCGATCGCGGCCAGGATCGCGACCGCGATCGCGACGACCACCAGCAGCAGCGCCGCCGCGGCCCACAGCCTTCGGACGGTCATTCTCGCGCCCTCTTCGCCGCGCCGGCCACACCCTCTTTCACAACTCGATGCTGTGCCGTTATTCACTTCCGTTCATCACCTGATTGGGATGAGGTCCATAACGTCCCGTGGCGGGGTGCCGACCTTCCTCGCAGAGGCAGGAGCGCACTATTGCCCGCCCTCCGGGGCGGTGGCATCTTGGACGCGTTAGGACGGGCGGTACGCGGACCCGTCAGGCGCAAAACCGGAGGACTGCAATGTCTGTTGGCGCATCACCCCAGGCGACCGGGAGTGCCGCCGGGTACGACGACTATGCGGACGAGGACCGTGGTTACGGCTGGGTCGTGTTTGCCGGCGTGCTGCTGATGATGCTGGGAACGCTCAACGTGATCGAGGGGATCGCCGCGATCGGCAACGCGCGCTTCTTCGCGGGCGGCCAGCACTACATCTTCGGCGACCTCAAGACGTGGGGTTGGATCGTGCTCTGCCTCGGCGTGCTTCAGCTCGCCGTCGGTCTTGGCGTGTTCGTCAAGAACCAGCTGTCGCGGTGGGCCGGCGTAGTCGTGCTCGCGGCAAACGCGATCGCGCAGATGCTGATGATTCCTGCCTATCCGTTCTGGTCACTGGCGCTGTTCACGCTGGACGTCGTCGCGATCTACGGGCTGGTCGCGTACGGCCAGCGCATCGGCCAGGCCTGAGCCACCACGCCAGCCTGATTGTGCCGGCCCGGCCCGGGTGCCCTAGCGCGGGGCCGGTCTGCCGCGGCGCGCCGTTACTTGGGCGATGACGTCCGGCGTGCCTCAGACAATCGTCGTCTGATGTCGACACCTTCGCCCGCTTCGCCTCCTTCGCCGACGCCGCAACTATCCGATCGCGATCGCGCCCGGGCGATGCACGTTCTGTCGCTCGAGTTCGGCTCGCGCGACGAGTTCTATGACCCGCGACTCGCGTATCGGCGGCTGTTCTCCGAGGTATTCGGGACGTTCCTGTTGCTGCTGGCCGCGGCCGGGGGCGGGATCCTCCACGCCAAGGGGCAGATCAGCCTCGCGGCGGCGGTGGTAGCGCCCGGCCTGACCGTGCTGGCGATCATTCTGTTCATGGGCGCGGTTTCCGGCGCTCACCTCAATCCGGTGGTGTCGCTCGCGTTCGCCTTGCGGCACGACTTCCCGGCGAATCGATTCCTCAGCTACGTGATCGCTCAGCTTCTCGGGGCCACCCTCGGGTGTCTGTTCCTGCTCGCGGTGTTCGGCAACGTCGAGCACCTAGGCGCGACCCTCCCAGGACCCGGATACCACGACTGGCAGGCGCTCCTGATGGAAATTGCGCTGACCGCCGGACTCGTCAGCGTGATCCTCGGCACGGCTTCGGCCGCCCAGAACGTGGGCACGATCGGCGCGCTCGGGGTCGGCGGCTACATCGCGCTGGCCGGCCTGTGGGCGGCTCCGGTCAGTGGCGTCTCGATGAACCCCGCGCGCTCGTTCGGACCGGCGCTGGTCAGTGGCGACTGGAGCAGTTACTGGGTCTACGTGGTGGGTCCCTTGGTCGGATCGTTGATCGGGGTCGGCTTCGCCGTGATCCTGCGAGGCCGGGGCGGCGACCCGCTGTCGCGCGCGGCCGGCTCGGGCAAGCTCGAGTCCGGATCGGGCAAGGTCGAGTAGGCAGGCACGGGGGACGCTCGTCACCCTGACGGGGTGACGATGCCGCCGTCGAATAAGCGAGGCTACGCGCGTGGATCCCGTGACCCTCGTACTGCTGGCGCTCGCGGCCGCCATCTACCCCACGCTACTGGCCGGCGTGATCCTGATCCTCGCCCACCCCCGGCCTCTCCGGATGCTGTTGGGCTTCCTCGCGGGGGGACTGACGATCAGCATGATCGCCGGCATCGCGATCGTCCGCGGGCTGGAGTCCTCGGGCGCGGTCAGCAGGTCTCATCATGCGACCCGGCCGATCGTCTCGATCGCGCTCGGAGCGGTGTCGCTGGCCGTGGCGTGGGGAGTCTGGAGCGGCGCGCTCAACCGCGGGCTGGCCAAGCGAAAGCGACGCAAGCGAGATCCGGAGGCCCGCAAGAAGCCGTCGATGGCGAACCGGGCGCTGTCGCGCGGATCGATCGCAATGGCGTTCGTCGCGGGCCTGATTCTCAACCTGCCCGGCGTCTGGTACCTCGAGGCGCTCACCGAGATCGCCAAGGCGGACCCGTCCACGATCTCGGCGCTGCTGCAGCTTCTCGTGTTCAACGTGATCATGTTCACCCTCGTCGAACTGCCGATCGTCGCGTACGTCGTCGATCCCGAGGGAGCGGCCGGCCTCGTCGAGCGCACATCGGCGTGGGGTCACGAACACTCCCGGGAGGTCGCGGTCGTGGTGGCCGCGCTCGTCGGCGTGTGGCTCATCGTCAAGGGCATCGTCGAGCTGTGAGCTCCGTCGAGCTGCCCGAGCAGCGCGCCGCCGGAGCGACTGCACCGACCGACGATCATCTCGCGCCTGCCTCAAGCCGAATGCAGTAACCGCCGATTCTGTACTGAACGACGGGGTAAGCTCGGGACCGACATGCACGACGAAGGACTTCTCGACGACCATGCATTGACGATGCGGCCACCGGTCAGGCCGTGGCGGCCTCGCCTGGTCCTGCTCGCCGCGATCCTGACGGCGCTCATCAGCGCCGGCGTGTGCGTCGCGGCGATTCTCGCGCCGGCCCCCGCCGTGGCGATCCCGCTCGTGGTCGCGATCTGCATCGGCTGTCCGATGTTCGCCGGGTGGGAGGTCCCGAACGCGCTCGCCGCGCTCCGGGCCAACCGCGCCGGCAAGGCGCTCGCCAAGCTCCGCCGGAGCCTCGACCGGCTGCCCGAGACCGAGCACCCGCTCGGCTTCTGATCGCAACGAACCGCGCGCCCGTCACCTGTTCGGGGTGATGCGCGCGTTCTGATCGCGCTCGAACCTGACTGTCGTGCCCGCCCTTGCGCTCGCGGTGATCCTGATCGCGGCGCCGGACTCGCTCAACCCCTCGCTGATCGTCGCGGCGGTGTTCCTCACGCTCGGCGCCCACCCGGTCCGCCGGTCGCTGGTGTTCACGATCACGGCGTTCGTGATCACGCTCGCGGGCGGACTCGCAATCGCGCTCGGCCTGGGCGATCTAATCCTGTCGCTGCTCCCGAAGCTGTCCCATACCGCGAAGTACGACGTGATCGTCGCGGTCGGCGTGCTCGTGATTTGCGGCGGCGCGGTGCTCTGGTGGCGCCGTAAGGCGCTAGCGTCCGAGCCGTCGGACGTGCACCGGGATCCTGGCGGCTCGGCGGTGCTCCTGGGCGCCGGCATCGCGGGTGTCGAGTTGCTCACAGCGTTCCCCTACTTCGCCGCGATTGCCATGGTCATCGGCTCGTCGGTAGCCGCCCCCGGCAAGGTCTTCCTGCTCGTCCTCTACAACGTCATCTACGTCCTCCCTCTGATCGCGATCGTCGTCGTCCGCGCGATCATGGGCGAAAAGGGCTCGGAGCTGCTGGTCCCCGTCAGCGCTTGGATCGAGACGCACTGGCCGGTCGTCGCGGCCCCGGTCGCCGTCGTGGTGGGTGCCGCGCTGACCGCGTACGGAATCGTCCAGTTAACGTGACCGCGGCGGCGGGCCAGGCGGACCCGGATACGTCGGGTCGTCCGGCCCCCCGGGTCGCTGGTACGGGTCGTCGGGCCCGGGGCCGCGATACGTCCGGTCGTACGGCCCGGCACCCGGCGGGGCAGGGGGCTGAGAGCGGTTGCCGCTGCTGCGCCCGAGTTGGAAGACCGCCACCGCCACGCCCACCGCGCCGAGCCCGATCAGCACCCACACCCACCACGCCACGCTGCTGCTGCTCGAATGACTCGATGCCGGCGTCGTCCCCGTGACCACGCTCGTCGTGTTGTTCTTGATCGTCGTGGTGGGTCCCTCACGCGTCTCGGTCGTCGTCGACGTCTCGGTCGTCGTCTTCGGTGGCGCGGTGACGGTCGTCGAGACCGTGGTGGTGGTCGTTTCCGTCGTTGTGGTGTCGGTCGTCTGGGCAGTCGCAGACGCCGTCCAGACCACGAGCAGCCCCGCGACGAGCGCGATCGTCAAGGCAGCCGCGAGCTTGCGCGCACGCTTCACGTCCGCGAGCCTCGCACTCATCGGCGGCAGGGGCAACCCGGCGAACATGCGTTACGCCGGGAAGCTAGCACCACCGTTTTCGTCGCCCGGTCTGGACGCACGCCCCCATCCCTGCGAGAGTTAGACGCGACCGATGATCACCGAGATCACCGAGACCGCCGAGGGCGCGGACACTCGATCGGGTTGGTCCGCTCTCTTCCGGGACGCGTTCAACCAGTCGCGGAACGCGATGGTGCTGCTCGACGACGAGCGCCGTCACGTCGAAGTCAACGGCGCCTACGTCCAGCTGCTCGGCTACCGGCCCAGCGACCTGATCGGACGGCCGGTCACCGAGCTCCGTGCCGATGGGGCGGCGGTGTCGGCGAAGGAGTGGCACGCCGCTCTGCGCAAGAGGCAGTTCACGGGCACGATCGAGATGTTGCGCGCGGACGGCGGGCATGTCACGGTTGAGTTCGCCGGCCACCCGGAGATCGTCACCGGGCGCCAGCTCGTGCTGTTCGTGGCCCTGAGAGCGTCCCGTGGAGCGCGAATTCGCGAGGACGGCCCGCAAGCACCAGTGCGAGCGGACCTGTCGCAGCGGGAGGTCGAGGTGGTGAAGCTGCTCGCGGAGGGATATAGCGGGCCGGAGGTCGCCGAGGAGCTTCGGATCGCGCACAACACCGTTCGCACACACACGCGCAACGCGATGACCAAGATGAACGCGCGCTCCCGCGCGCAGCTCGTCGCGAAGTCGCTCGCCGAATGCGCGTATTGGTAGCGGCCTGGGCTGCTTCTCATCCCATTCGGGCGATGCCGAGACCGCCGTGCGCCGGGACGATGCGGACCCTTCAACTGAGACCACGACGTCGTGAGTGAAGCCCGGGATCTATTACGCCGCCTGGCGGCACACGATGAGCCCTCGCTCAGGTCGGCGATGGCGCCGACGCCCGAATTCGAGCGCGGCGACGAGCTGGTCAAGCCGGCGCTCGACCGGAGGACCCGGGTTCTCGTTCGCCTGGCCGCCCTGATCGCGGTCGGCGCGTGCACGGAATCGCTGCGCTGGGCGGTCGAGCTCGCGTCGACGACCGGCGCCGACGACGATGCGCTCGCGGCGGTGCTGGTCGCCACCGGATCCGCCGCCGGGGCTGCACAGCTCGTGGAGAGCGCACCAAGGCTCGCGCTCGCGCTGGGATTCGATACGAACGCCGTCGAGTAGCGGCCGGGCCGCTACTGGCCCAGCAACCCGGCGTCGGACGCGCGCATCACCGCCTCTGAGCGCGACGCTGCGCCCAGCTTGCGGTACACGGCGTGCGCCTGCGTCTTGACCGTGTTCGCCGACACTCCGAGCTGTGAAGCGATCTCGCGGAACGACCGGTGGCTGGGCAGGAACCGCAGGATCCGGAGCTCGGCGATCGTGAGCGACGACGGCCCGGCCAGGCTGGTCTCGGCGAGCGCATCCATATACGACCAGGCGTCGTCGAACCAACGCTCGAAGATCACCGCGCCGGTTGTCCTGCGCGCCAGTCGCGAGGCCTCGGCCAGCAACGTGCGCGCGCCGACGACGTCGGCGAGCCACAGCGAGGCATGCGCGAGCAGGATCCGCGCCTCCGCGCCGTACCACGGGATGAAATCGCCGAGCACGGTCAGGAGCTCGATGCCGCTGCGTAGGTCGCGCTTGGCCTCGTCGGCGCGTCCGTGATGTGCGCGGGCGGCGGCTGACGCGGCGAACGCGAGCGCGCAGATCGGATACTCGGCCAGGCCACGCTCGTCGATCACGCGCCGCGCCCTGTCGGTCAGTTCGGCCGCTGCGTCCCAGTCCTGTTGCTCGATCGCGATCATCGCGGCCTGCGCCAGGCACAGCGACGTGATGCTGGGCGCCGTGGCGGCACTCAGATCGGCCCCCTCGTCGAGCAACCGGACGGCGCTCGCGGGATTGCCGGCCAGATGCAGAGCGGTTCCGCGCAGGAACAGGCACAGCGGACGCCACGGGCTGTCCTCCGGCTCGAGCTTGCACGCTCGCTCGGCCGCCTCCCCCATCCCGCCGACCCCGGCTCGACCCACGATCGCCTCGATCCCCGCGAGACCGGCGCGAAGCGAACGCGGACCGCGGGCGCTCCGGCTCCGCTCGGCCGCCGCCGCGGCGGCGACCGCGAGGTGACGGGCCTCCGCGGCGTTGCCCGCGGCCAGGAAGCTGTGGGCCGCGGCCAGCGCGAGCGGCGCGTAGCTGCCGAGTTCGTCGCGGTTGAAGCTGGCGAGCCAGCCCTGCACGATCTCGTTGCGCCCCTGGGTTACGTACGCGACGATGCTCGCCCACAGCAGATTCCCCGTGTGCACGAGATCGCCCGCGCACACGGCGTGGGAGATCGCCTGATCGGTCTCGCCGTGCGCCTCGTACCACGCGCAGGCGCGCTCGTGTAGCGCCTGCACCAGCTCGGGCTCGGTCCGGCGGAGCTCGGCCCCCAAGGCGTCGCGGAACAGTCCGTGCCAGCGAAAGACCTCGTGAGCCGGGTCCAGCGGCCGCAGCAGCGTCACCGCCTTTTCGAGTCGCCTGAGCACCGGCGCGGATCCCCGGGTCTCGAGCACGGCATCGCACACCGGACCCGACAGCTCCTCGAGCACCGATGTCCGGACCGCGAACTCGGTCAGGTCCGCGGGCAGCACCGACAGGACCTCGTCGCGGAAGTACTCGGCGAGATGGTGATCGTCGCCGCGCAGACGGCCGAGGGCGCTCGCCACGTCGGCTTGCTCGCGCACCGACAGCGCTCCCAGGTACAGCCCGGCGGGCCACCCCTCCGTTCGCCTTACCAGTGCCTGCACAGCGGTGAAGTCGAGCTCGAGACCGGCCTGGCGCAACAGGAGCGACGCTTCGGCGGGCATCATCGCCAGGTCGGGAACGCGAACCTCGACCAGGGCGCGGCGCGCGCGCAGCCGTCCCAGCGGGAGCGGAGGCTCGGCCCTCGAGCTCAGCGCGACGGTGGCGCCGTCCGGCATCTCCGCCAGGAGTATGTCGAGCAGATTGCGCACGATCTCGGCCGGCGCCAGGTGGGCATCGTCGAGCACGACCACGAACCCGCCACGGTCCTCCGCGGGGCGGAGGATCGCGTCCGCGGTCGACCGGAGATCGACCGCCTCGAGCGCGTCCGGTGCCAGCCACACGAACTCGCGCTCGTCGTGCTCGCCCCACTCCGAGATCAGACTCGTCTTGCCGTACCCCGGCGGAGCCACGATCACCACTAGCCGCGCATCCGGCGACCCGGCCAGGCGGCGTACCAGCGTCGTGCGCCTCACAAGACCGTCACGGGTTCGCCGGACACGGCGTCCGTCCTCGGCCCCGGGCTTCGCTCGATCGGTGGACTTCGTCGTCGGCCGACGGCGCAAGGTTGTGGCTGTCGCAGCAGGTGTCATGTGAGCGCATCGCGAGCAGCGACCGCTGCTGGCAGGAACAACCTCTCCCAGCGGCGGTCCCGGAGCAAGGAGGCCCACCCCCGTGTTCGAGGAAGCGCGCACCACGGTCAGAATTCACGTGCGCAGGCGGGTCGCACGCACGAGCCCGGCGTCCATATCACCCGGATCGGACGATGAACGCCCCACCGGCGGCATTAGCTTCGCGTCTGTGGATGAAACGGAACGCCTCCTCCGCCGGTTGGCGCTCAATGACGAGGAGTCCGTCGGAATGGTTCTCGCCAGTGGATCTGACGCCGCCGGAAGCGCGGCGTTGCGTCCGAAGGTCGACCTGCTCGTCCAGCTGGGCGCGCTGCTGGCCCTTGGGGCCGCCACGAGCTCCCTGCGGGCGACCGTCGATCGTGCGATCGAGGCCGGCGCGACGGAATCCGAGATCGTCGGGGTGCTGATCGCCGTGGCGCCGGCGGTCGGGCTCGCGCGTGTGGTCTCCACCGCGCCGCGGCTGGCGCTGGCGATCGGCTACGACATCGAGGCCGACGAGTGAGGCGCATCCGAGTAAGCGGTCACGTATCAACCAGGCGACGATAGGAGGCGTCCATGTCCCCCGCCACGTACCAGACCATCAAGCTGAGCAAAGGTAGGCACAAGTCGCCCGAGGAGGGCGCATGCGTGATGGAGCTCGCGTCGATGCTCGCAGGCGAGCCCTTCAGCGACCATCCCGTATCCGTCTGCCCCGTAATCGCGTCGTGCCTGAGGGCGTACAACGACTGGATCGACGACGATCGTCGACAGGACCTGTACCGGTACGCGTCGAAGGTCGTCGGCACCCACGCGCCCCAGGAGGTCCAGCGCGCGCGCGCCGACCGCGTGATTGCGTGGGTCGGCGAAGCCGCCCGCCGGCGCTGGACTCGATTCCTGCTCGTCCGAGGCATGTTCGCTTTGATGCTGTGGCCCCAGCCCGACGACATCGGGAGCCGTATGGTCCAGGCCGTCGCGCGACGCCGCCGCGGGTCGCACCAGGAGGTCCTCGGGCTGATCGACCAGCTGGTGGAGATCGGCGGTCCGCCGGCTCAGGGCAGCCGAGCGTTGAGCGTGCCGGCGGTGATGTCGGCGACCATCGCTCCGATCACAGCGCCGGCGAGCACATCGCCGGGGTAGTGCACACCCGTGTGTACGCGCGAATAGCCGACGAGCGCCGCCAGCAGGTGTAGCGGAACGCCGGCGGCGGGCATGACGCTGCCGACGCCGCCGGCGAACGCCACCGCGGCGGCGGTGTGCCCCGACGGGAACGAGCGCGAGGTCGGCATCTTCACGTGACGTGCCGCCGGCACCTCCTCGCCGGCGCGGTCCGGACGCGGACGGCGTCCGAGCGGCTTGACCACGAGGTTCACGAACGCGGACGTGGCCGCGACCGAGGCAAGCCCGGTCGCCGCCGCGCGCCGTCCCTTCGGTCCACCCGCGATCGCCAGCAGCGCGCCCGACGCGATCGACAGGCGCGAGTAGTTGGCGGCGTGCGACAACCGCCGGAACGCGTGGTCGAGTCGCGGCGTCGGCGTGCCGGCGATCGCGCTGTACACGGCGACGTCGAGCTGCTCGACCTCGTCGACCCAGGACATGGCACGAATCATCGGGTCGGTCCGCCCCCGGCACATCGCCCGGATCGGATGACGCCCTCCTAGGTCCCGGAGCACGCCCTCGGGCCACGCGGCTTAGAGGGTCGCGCGTTCTCCCGGCGCGAGCACGCGCACGTCGACGGCTGGCGCGTACCGCTTGGTGAGCTCGGCAAACTCCCGCGCCGGCCGCTCGGGATCGGGCGCCCTTCGCGCCGGGCGAGCGAGCGCGAACGTGCCCCAGTGGATCGGGATTGCGATCGCTGGGGCGATCAGCGCAGCCGCCTCCGCGGCGCTCTTGGGGTCGAGATGACCGGCGCCGACGCTGGACCCCCACCCCCACACCGGGAGCAGCGCAACGTCGACCGCCCCTCGGAGCTCGGCCATCCCCGCGAACAGGTCGGTGTCCCCCGCGAAATAGACCGCGCTCGACCCCCGGATCACGTACCCGACGGGCTCTGCGGCGGGCCCGAACGGCCGGCGCCGGTGGTCATGGACGGCCGCGGTGGCCGATATCCGCAGGCCGGCGACGCCGAGCTCGTTCCCGGGATGAAGCTCGCGTACGTCTCGGAGCCCGTTTCGCGCGAGCCACTCACGCGCCGGATGCGGCGCCAGCAGCGGGCCCGATCGCTCGATCGCGCGGAGCGTGGGCAGGTCGGTGTGATCCGCGTGCAGGTGAGAGAGCAGCACACAGTCGACCGACCCCACGAGGTCGACGTGCGGGACGATCCGCACCAACGGCCCGACCCGGTCGCGCAGCACGGGATCGGTGAGCGTCCGCACGCCGTCGATCTCCACCAGCACCGTGGCATGACCGAGCCAGGTGATCGTCACGGCGTTCATCGCCGCTGATCGCATCGAAACCGCGGCGGTTGGTCATCGTCCGATCGGGGTGACGGTCAGGACCGAACTGTGGTGCATGCCTGGTACGTCGTGGGAGGCGGACGCCCTTGTGAAAATCTCGTAACCCGAGCAGGATTGGAACGAAGGGGGATTGCGGAGGAAACTAATGAGTACGAGCGCGTCGCAGGACATCCGACCGGTGGCTGATGACCTCACCCGGCAGATCCGGGTCGTGGTGGCCGAGGACTCCTACGTGATCCGGGAGTTCCTCACCGCGACCCTGAGCGCCGCGGCTGATGTGGAGCTGGTCGCCGTCTGCACGAACGGCAAGGAGCTTCAGACGGCGATCAACACCTGGGACCCCGACGTTGTCCTGACCGATATCCGCATGCCGCCGTCCGGCGCCGAGGAGGGCGTTCGGATCGCGCGATCGCTCCGCGACACGCACCCCGATATCGGCGTCGTGGTACTGAGCCAGTACGCCGAGCCTGCGTACGCGCTCAGCCTGCTCGAGCAGGGAACAGGCGGCCGCGCGTATCTGCTCAAAGAGCGGATCCGCAACAAGGAGCAACTGCTCGACGCGATCAAAGCCGTCGCGCGAGGGGGCTCGGTGATCGATCCGATGATCGTCGACGTCCTCATCGAGGCACGCTCCCGGGCGGCGAAGTCACAGCTCTCTCAGCTGACCGCGCGCGAGCGCGAGCTACTCGCGGAGATCGCCGCGGGCAAGAGCAACAGCGCAATCGCCGAGTCGTTGGTGCTCACCAAGCGAGCGGTCGAGAAGCACGTGAATTCGATCTTCTCGAAGCTCAATCTGCCCGAGACGCAGGACGTCAGCCGCCGGGTGAAGGCGACGCTGATCTTCCTCTCCGAAGAGGGGCTCGACGGCTCCTGATCTCGGCCTCCGGCCCTGAGGACGGCGGCGCTTCGGGACGCGGGCATCCCCTGCCCAAACGCGCTAACTTGGTTGCGCCACGGAAGGCGTCACGCAAAGAGCTCGAGGCGCCGTTGACGCACCCGTCTGCCCAGCCTTCACACGAGGGCACTGAACCGAGAGACCGCATTCGGCTCGTGATCGGCGAGGACACGTACCTGATGCGGGAGGCGCTCAAGCGGATCATGTCCGGCTTCGACCACGTAGAGGCGGTCGCGTTCTGCAGCGATCGCGATTCGCTGACCGCCGCGATCGAGCGGGAACGGCCCGACGCGGTGCTCACCGACATCCGCATGCCGCCCACGGGCACCGACGAGGGCATCCAGGTCGCACGGGCGCTGCGGGTCAGCGATCCGGACATTGGCGTCGTGGTCCTCAGCCAGTTCGCCGACCCGAGCTACGTGCTCGCGTTCCTCGACACCGGCAGCGCGCGCCGGGCCTACCTGCTCAAGGAACGGGTGACCGATCCGTACCAGCTGGTGGCGGCGATCGAGGCGGTAGTCGCCGGAGGATCGGTGATCGACCCCAAGGTGGTGGAGGTCCTCGTACGGGCACGCAGCGCCGGCGCCAGGTCCCCACTGTCGGTGCTTACGCGGCGCGAGCACGACGTCCTCGCGGAGCTGGCCCAGGGCAAGAGCAACGCGGCGATCGCGGACTCGCTCGTACTCACCAAACGCGCCGTCGAGAAGCACATCAACGCGATCTTCACCAAGCTCGAGCTCGACAGCCCCGATGACGTCAGCCGCCGCGTGAAGGCGGCGCTCCTGTTCCTCGCGAGCGGAAACAGCCCGGCGTCAGAGTAGCCCCCGCTACCGCGTGACGTTCCGCGGGATCTCCGCCCTGATGCGCGTGCCGACGCCGGGCTCGCTGTCCAGCTCGAACTTGCCGCCGATGGCCTCGACGCGGTCTCGCAGCCCCTGGAGCCCTCGGTCGTTGCGCTCGAAGGCGCCGCCGACGCCGTCGTCCTCTACCTCGACGGTGAGGCTCGATGCGCCCAGATGAGCGCGAACGCGGATCGCCGACGCGCCGGCGTAGCGCTCGGCGTTCGTGACCGCTTCGCGGATCAGGTAAAAGGCGGTCGCCTCGGTGGTCTCGTCGAGGCGGACCCTCGGCACCTCGACCAGCTCGATCGGCGTCACCGATCGGGCGGCGACGTCTTCGACCGCGCTCGCCAGACCGAACTGACGAAGCGCCGCCGGCTGGATCCCCTGGACGAGCTCGCGGAGCTCATCGATCGCGACCAGGAGCTCGTCGTGCGCGGTCTCGAACGACGCGGCGGCGGTCTCGGGCGCGCGGCGCGCCTCGTTCGCGGCCAGTCCGAGCCGAGCCGCCAGCGCGACGAGACGGCCCTGAGCGCCGTCGTGAAGGTTGCGCTCGAGACGGCGGCGCTCGTCGTCGGCCGCGAGCACGATCCTGGTTCGCGACGCGCGGACGCTCCTCGCGAGCTGCTCCCGCTCGGAGGCGAGCGCGGCGACCGCCAGCGTCGCCAGGGCCGCGACCGCGAGGTAGATCTGGGTCGACGGGATGCTGTCGCTCCCGTTGACCATGAACCCTCCGGAAAAGTCCGTCGCGCCCCACATCGTGAACGCGGCGCTGATCGCGATCGCGATCGTGGCACCGCGCGGGCCGAACCGGAAACCGGCCCAGATCAGCACCGGGAACGCCAGATAGGTCGATGGGCCCCCGACCTGGGCGGCGACGGTGCTGAGGCCGATCAGCGTCGCCAACAGCACGCACGCCTCGGCCACGTGCCCGCGCAGCCAGCGATGTGACGACGGAGCGCTGAACGCGAGCACGAGCGGGAGCACGATCGCGGCGCCACAGAAGTCGCCGAGCCACCACGTGCGCGCCACACGCAGAATCGAGCGGGCGGGGATGACGTCGTGAAGCGCCAGCGACAGCGGCCCGATGATCGCGCTCACCGCGGTCGCGATCGTGAGCGCGGCGAACACGCCGACCACTCCGGTGGCGGTGTCGAGCGGCGCTCGGCGGGACACGAATCGGCGCAGCAGCGCCGCCCCGATCAGGACCTCGAGCAGGTTGCCGAAGCTCTGGCCGACCGCCGCGCCGACCGGCAACGCCGAGTAGTTGTTGACAAGCAGATCGCCGATGACGACCGCCGGCCACAGACGGAGCCCGAACAGGTACAGGCCGGCCATCCCGACGCCGACCGGCAGCCACACGATCGAGGCTACGGCGCCGGAGAAACGAAATGCGTAGCCGAGGTGCGCGGCCGCGTAGTACGCGGCGACGAGCAGCGCCGCCTGCGCGGCGTAGCTGTGCCGGACATCGACCTTCGGTATCGACATGCGCGCGCGACCGGGGGCCTGGTCGGGCGCGGTACGGACGGAATGGCCCACCACTGCCATGCCCGCCGTCGCCTGATCGTCGCTTCCAGAAATGAATCAGGGTCCCCGTTAGGAGAAAGAGCGACTCAATTTTCGCGAGCGCAGACGCCGAAATCAACTGTCGGGCTCGTACACCCCCGCTCGATGCGGGCTCAGCGCCTCGAACAAAGCGTCAAGCGCGGGGTCCTGCGAGGACTCTTCGACCGTCAGAGTGAGCTGCCGTCCGCTGGGGTCATGATTGACGACGATGAACGGGCAGCAAGCCCGCTCGATCTCGAGCGCACGTTCGAGCCGGCCCTGAGGGAGGCTTGGATCGAGCCGCGCCACGAGCCTGCCCGGCTCGCGCTCGAGCGTCTCGACGTGGCGGCTGATCTCGCGGTAGCGCTCGAGCTGGGCCTGCAAGCCGTCCTCGTCGAGCCGGCACGCCGGCGCGGTGGAGCGCTCTTTCATTGTCGACGCATATTTGCATATTGAATCGATAACCGTCAATGCAATCGCCCTCCGGACTCGATCATCCGTGGAGACGAGGGCGAACTGGGCATCGAACATTCGTCCAGTCTTGGGTCAGGTCATTCAAGTCGCGGGTAACGAAACGGCGGAGAGGTTGGACATGCCGCATAAGGCTCGAGCTGAGGGAGGGTGCACCGGTCACGGTCCGGTCCATGGCCGTGAGGTAGGTGCGAGTCAAGGCGCACGAGCGCGCGACGTCACGCAGGGCGTCGCGCAGCTCGTCGCGGAGGCGGCCGAGGTCGCCGCCCGATGAGCCTGTTCCTCTACGGCGTCGTCGAGGCCGGCGCCGGCGCCGTAGCGGGCACAGGCATCGACGATCGGCCGCTACGGGCTGTCGCGGACGGCCCGCTGATGGCGATCGTCACCGATCACGAGGACCGCGCCCCCCTGGCCGCCCCCGAGGCGGTGGACGATTACGAGCACACCGTCCAGCGCCTCATGGACTTCCGCGCGATCCTGCCGGCGCCGTTCGGTCGCGTGCTCGACGACGACGACGCGGTCCGCGTGATGCTGCGCCGGCGCCGCCGCGATCTACTGTCGAAGCTCGACGGTGTTCGCGGCGCGGTCGAGCTCGGCATTCACGCGCGCTGGCGCGACGGCGGGTTCGCCCAACGAGATCCGAGATCGGAGTCCGGGGCCGCGTACCTCCGCGCGAGGCTCGAGACGCGGGAGAGCGCCCGCCGGCTCGCGAGCGAACTGGATCCGCTCACCGCCGTGGCCCGCAGCATCCGCCGGGCGCTTCCGCAGCATGATTTGCCGGTGCTCGACGCCTACCTCGTCGACCGCACGCGGGTGAGCGAGTTCGTCGCGCTCGTCGCCGAGCTCGGCGACTGCCTCGACGGCATCGACCTCGTCTGCACCGGTCCGTGCCCGCCCTATTCGTTCGCGGACGGCGGCGTCATCCGTTCGACCGCCTGACCGCGGCCAATCAGCACCACGCCGACCATCGACGGCGGAAACAGCCCGTGCTCGACGACGCCGGGCTGCGTCGAGAGCCAGGTGGCGAGCTCCTCGGGGTCGTCGAAACCCGCCAGGTAGTCGGCGATCACGCCCCCGTCCGGGCTATGGGGCACATCTCGAAGCCGCGCCGGCTGCACGCGCTCGAACGTCGCGGCCAGACCGAACTCGGCCAGCTCGAGCGGAATCGGAGGCGTGAGCCGGTCGACGACCTTGTTGGAGGACACGATCACGATGAACCGGTCCGCCGCGGCCGCCACCGCCTTCTCCCGTGTGTGGGCGGCACCGCCGCCCTTGACCAACCAGCCCGCCGGGTCGACCTGATCGGCGCCGTCGATCGTCACGTCCAGCCGCGTCGGCGCCTCGAGCCCGGCGAACGACACGACGTCGATCCCAAGCGCCCGCGCCGCCTGCGACGTCGCCGGCGACGTCGCCACGCATGTGATGTCGAGGTTGCGGGCGGCCAGCGGCGGCAGCAGGTAGGCGGCGGTCGAGCCCGTCCCGAGCCCGACCATCATGCCGTCCTCGACCAGCTGCGCCGCCGCCTCCGCGGCGATCTGCTTCTCGCGCTCGATTGGGTCCGTCGCCGTGCTCAGCTCGCCGCCTTCTCTCGGTGGCCGCCGAACATCATCCGCATCGCTGACAGCACCTTGTCCGCGTAATCGTCGAGCCCGCGCGAGGCGAACCGTGAGTACAGCGCGGTCGTCAGCACCGGCGCCGGCACGCCCTCGTCGATCGCCGCGAGCGACGTCCAGCGGCCCTCGCCCGAGTCCGACACCCGCCCGGAGAAGCCGTCGAGCGATGGGGACTCGAGCAGCGCCTCGGCGGTCAGGTCGAGCAGCCACGATGCGATTACGCTCCCGCGTCGCCAGACCTCCGTGACCTCGGCGGTGTTGATCTCGTACTGGTAGTACTCGGGGTGCTCCATCGGCGTGGTCTCGGCGTCGGACTCCGCGACACGCTTGCCAACGTCCGCGTTCTTGATGATGTTCAGCCCCTCCGCGTACGCGGCCATGATCCCGTACTCGATCCCGTTGTGGACCATCTTCACGAAATGCCCGGAGCCGTTCGGACCGCAGTGCAGGAAGCCGGTCTCCGATGGGCTCGGGTCCCCTTCGCGTCCCGGCGTGCGGGGTGCCGCCTCGACGCCGGGAGCGATCGATCCGAACAGCGGATACAGCCGCTCGACGACGTCGTCCTCGCCGCCGATCATCAGGCAGAACCCGCGCTCGAGCCCGTACACGCCGCCGCTGGTTCCGACGTCGATGTGATGGATTCCCTTCTCACGGAGCTCGGCGGCGTGGCGGAGGTCGTCGTGGTAGTGGGTGTTTCCCCCGTCGATGATCGCATCGCCTGGCTCGAACACCTCCGCGACGGCGCGGATCGTCTGCGTGGTGATGTCGCCCGCCGGCACCATCACCCAGGCCGTGCGTGGCTTGTCGAGCTTGGACGCGAACTCCTCGAGTGAGTTCGCCCCCGTGATCCCCTCGCCCTCGAGCGCCTTGACCACGTCCGCGTTGCGGTCGTAGCCGACGCAATGGTGCCCGTCCCGCGTCAACCGCCGCACGAGGCCGGAACCCATCCGCCCCAGTCCGACCATTCCCAGTTGCATCGGCTTGTCGGTAGGCATTTGCTTCGCTCTCCTGGCTGTCGGTGGTTGTCAGATTCAGCGCATCGCCCGGTAGCGGCGGATAAGCGCGTTGGTCGAGCTGTCGTGTCTCAGGTCGGGGTCGGTCGCGCTCTCGAGCTCGGGGATGATGCGGGCCGCCAGGACCTTCCCGAGCTCGACGCCCCACTGATCGAACGAGTCGACCTCCCACACGACGCCCTGCGTGAACACGCTGTGCTCGTACAGCGCCACCAGGCTGCCGAGCGTGTGCGGCGTGAGTTCCTCGGCGAGGATCGTGTTGGTCGGGCGATTGCCTTCCATCACCTTGTGCGGGATGACGTTCTCCGGCGTGCCCTCGGCCCGGACCTCCTCCTGGGTCTTGCCGAACGCGAGCGCCTCCGCCTGTGCGAACACGTTCGACATCAACAGGTCGTGGTGATCACGGAGCGGGTTGAGCGTCTTCGCGAAGCCGATCAGATCGACGGGTATGAGCCTCGTCCCCTGGTGGATCAGCTGGTAGAAGCTGTGCTGACCGTTGGTCCCGGGCTCTCCCCAGAACACCGCGCCAGTGTCGTAGTCGACGTGGCGTCCGTCGAGCGTGACGTGCTTGCCGTTCGACTCCATCGTCAGCTGCTGGAGGTACGCCGGGAAGCGCTTGAGGTACTGCTCGTACGGCATGACCCCGACGGTCTGG
>Ga0335076_10000304_pt1 | contig 43834 bp, 35 predicted proteins | sample Lox_Sample_25_FD_206717 | JGI IMG/M metagenome (GOLD analysis project Ga0335076, IMG submission 206717) | Soil microbial communities from Loxahatchee National Wildlife Refuge, Florida, United States - Lox_Sample_2.5 | ecosystem: Environmental > Terrestrial > Soil > Wetlands | place: USA... | reverse complement strand
CGCAGATCGTCCCGTACCGCGCGTTTGAGGCGTCCGACGGCGCCTTCGTGCTCGGCGTCGGAACCGACCGACAGTTCGAACGGCTCGCGGGAATGCTCGGGAAGCCGGACTGGGCGCCGGGGCGCTGGGCGACGAACGCGGAGCGGGTGCGCGGCCGCCGTGAGCTCGAGGCGGAGCTGACCGCGATCTTCCGCGCCGCGCCGCGGGAGGAGTGGGTCTCGCGCTGCCGCGCCGCGGGCATCCCCGCGGGCCCGGTGCGCGGGCCGCTCGAGGCGCTGACCTCCGAGGCCGCGCGCGCCCTGGGGAGCGTCGTCGCGGCGGAGGGGCGGCGCTTCGTGGCCTCGCCGATCCGTGTCGAAGGCGCGCCCGCTCCGCTGCGGTTCCCGCCCGCGCTCGACGCGGACGGCGACCGGCTGCGCCGCGAGTTCGACCTGCCGCGATGAGCCCGGGAGGGCCGAAGCGCCCGGACTCGGTCTCCTTCGGGGGCGCCGGCGAGCGGCTCGACCCGTGGTCGCGGGCGCTCGCTGCGCTCGGGATCGCGCTCGCGCTCTACCTCTACCTCGGACGCCTCGACGGCACCCCGCTGCAGCGGGGCAACGAGGCGATGTACGCGTCTCCGCCCGCGCTGATGCTCCAGAACCGCGACTGGCTCGTGCCGATCTACCGGGGCGACCACTTCCTCGACAAGCCGATCCTTCCGATCTGGGTCGTAGCGGCGAGCTACCGGCTGCTCGGCGTGTCGGTCTTCGCCGAGCGGCTTCCGGCCGCTCTCGCGGGGCTCGCGACGTGCCTCCTCCTCGGCCTCTGGGTGGGGAGACGCTCGGGGGAGCGCGCCGGCGTCCTCGCCGCGCTGGCGCTCGCGTTCTCGTTCCTCTTCGTCTTCACGGGGATGACGTTCGTGGCGGACGCGTACCTGACGCTGGCGATCCTCGCCGCGGCGATCGTGCTCGACCGCGCCTGCCGCGTGGACGGCTCCGACCTCGCCTGGGGCGCCGCGAGCGGCGCCGCGCTGGCGCTCGCGTTCTACTTCAAGGGGCTGGTCGGGATCGTGCTGCCCGTCGGGGCCGTGGCCGCGACGCTCCTGATCGACCGGCGATTCCCCCGGCGGATCTGGGCGCGCGCGGCGTGGGCGTTCCTCGCGGTGGTGGCGTTGCTCGCGCCGTATCACGTCGCGATGGACCGCCGGCTCGGATGGGAGTTCTGGGACGTCTTCTACTGGAAGAACCAGTTCCTGCGCGGCGCGAGCCACATCTACATGCGCCCGAACCGGGGGCCGCTCTTCTACGTCGGGCTCCTCGCGTGGGGCCTCTTCCCGTGGGCCCTCCTGATTCCGATCTCGATCCGGCGCGCGCGGCCCTCGAGCCTGCCGCTCGGCGCGCTCGCCTTCGGGCTGGCCTTCTGGTCGCCGCTCGTGATGAAGCGCGAGGTGTACGGCATCACGCTGCTGCCCGCGGCGGCGGCGCTCGTGGCCGAGGGGTTCGCGGCGGGCGGGCGCGGCCGCGAGATCGCGCGGCGCATTCTCTGGATGGTCGCCGCCGCGTTCGCGGCCGCGATCCTCGTGGTTTTCGTGCGCGCGTTCCCGTTCCTGACGCGCGCGGCCGGCCCCGACGTCGTGCGGTTCCTCCTGGCGGCGCTGGTCCTCCTCGCGGCGAGTCTCGCCGCCTGCGCGGCGGCGCCGCGGAGCCCGCGGGCGGCGCTCGCGGCCGCGCTCGCGTGCGGACTCGTCTGTCTGGGAGGACGCCTCGCCGACGAGCGCTTCGGCCGCTTCGATCCGCTGCCGGCGTGGGGCGCGAGGGCCCGCGCCGCCTGCGCCTCCGGCTGCGACGGCTTCGTGTTCGGCGAGGACGTGACCAGCCTCGAGTTCTACTCCGGCTTCGACTGGATGCCCGTCATCGACCCCGGGCGCGAGATCCCGGCGCTGATGCGGCATCGCACGGCTTTTCTCGTGATGCGCTCGAGCATGGAGGCGGCGCTCGCCGAGCTGCCGTACCGCTACGAGGTGCTCGACCGCTGCGCCACCTACGGCAGCTACTCGATCGACCAGTTCCTGGGGCCGAGGAAGGGGAGCGCGGTCATGCTGTCGCTGGTAAAGATCGAGAGATAGGCGAACGGACGCCCCTCACCCCTACCCCCTCTCACGGAGGGAGAGGGGTGTCGTTTTTCTGTGTATTCAATCCGGCGGAGGCCCTGCGACCGCCGGGCCGCTCGTCACTGTCCGCCACGCGATGGCGCCGAGGACGATCGCGCCGCCCAGGATCGAGAAGCCGCCGGGGCGCTCGCCGAGGACCAGGTAGACCCAGATCGGGTTCGACACCGGCTCGAGCATGCCCATCAGCGACGCCTGCGTCGCGGTGACGTGGCGCAGGCCGGAGACGAAGAGCGCGTACGCGCCGCCGATCTGGATGAAGCCGAGGAAGCCCAGGATCACGGCGTCGCGCGGCGCCACGGCGAGCTCGTTCCTCACGAACGGCAGCAGGGCCGCGGCCGCGAGCACGTTGCCCCAGGTCACGACCGCCTCGGAGCCGCCGCCCCGCTCGCTCCGCAGCGCGAGGACGAGCACCGCGAAGAACACGCTCGACAGGAGCGCCATCAGCTCTCCCGCGTAGCCGCGCGCCTCGAAGCGTCCGACGAAGAAGAGCGTCATGCCCGCGAACGCCGCGGCGACCGCGACGGCGTCGCGGCGGTGGAAGGGCTCGTCGAGGACGAGCGGCGACGCGATCAGCACCCAGACGACGCCGCAGTACTGCAGGAAGATCGCGTTGGCGGCCGAGGTCCACTTCGTCGCGAGGACGAACGTCGTCAGGCACGCGGCGTAGCTGACGATCCCGACGAGAAACGCCGGCGTCCACCGCCAGAGGCGCGGCCGGAAGATCACGAAGAGCGCGATGGCCGCCGTCGCCGAGCGGTAGAAGGCGATGACGAGCGGCGGCTCGGAGAGCGCCTTGATGCCGATGCCTCCCGTGGACCACAGGAGCGCGGCGGCCGCCACGAGAAGGAGCCCGCGACGCTCGGAGCTCATCCCGCGGGATCGGGGCGCACGCGGGACAGGCGCGCCGGACGTCCGGCCCGAAGGCATGCGAGGCACTCGCGGACGCCGCGAAAGGGCCGGAAGCGCCGGAACAGCCGCCGGCATCCCGCGCACCGGTAAACGACGCGGACGCGGCTGTTGCGGAAGCGCCGCAGCGCCTCGGTTTCGGGCGCGGGGCCCCCGCGCACTCCCAGTTGCCGCGCGAGGCTCCGGAAGAGGGGTCCGTGCGCGGCGCGGGCGCCCTCGATCGAATGCGCCCAGGCGTGCGCCGCCTCGTGGCGGAGCGTGTCCTCCTGGGCGGCCTCCGACATGTGGCCCGAGATCGTGATCCGGTGAGGCTTCCCATAGACGATCTCGCCGCCCGTGAGCTTGCGCGGTGAGACGCGGACCCGCGCGGCGCCGAACCCGAAGCGCCCGGAAAGCCGGTCATAGAGGTGCTGCAGGCGGACCTCCGCATCGGGCTCCGCCATGGGAAAGGAGAGCTGCACCGGAAATAAGATTAACCCGGCGGCGAGAGAACGCCGCCTCGGAAGTCGGCGGCGGGCGTCCGCCCGCCTCGGGCTTCCGGAAAAGGCATGCGGGCCGAACGGCCCGCGGAGGAGGCAGCGATGCGGCACCGAATTCTCGCGCTCGGGCTCGTGGTCTTCGCGCTCGCGGCGCTCGGGTCGGCCGGCACGATGGTGTCCTATCCGAGCGGCTCGGAGACGGTCTCGGGGTACCTGGCGGTCCCCGAAGGCGCCGGCCGGAAGCCGGCGATCGTCGTCGTGCACGAGTGGTGGGGACTGAACGACTGGATCAAGAGCCGGGCCGACGCGTTCGCGAAAGAGGGCTACGTCGCGCTCGCGGTCGACCTGTACCGCGGCAAGGTCGCGACGGACGCAGACATGGCCCACCAGCTGATGCGCGGCCTTCCCGACGACCGCGCGCTGCGGGACATGAAGGCCGCCGTGGCGTACCTGAAGGCGCGCCCCGACGTCGACGGCGCCCGGATCGCGGACATCGGATGGTGCATGGGCGGCGGGCTCGCGCTCGACCTCGCCGTGGCCGAGCCGACGCTCGCCGGCGGCGTCATCTACTACGGGCACCTCATGACCGACCCGAAGACGATCGACAGCCTGAAGGTCCCGCTCCTCGGCAACTTCGGGGGACAGGACCAGGGCATCCCGCCCGAGTCCGTGAAGGAGTTCGAGGCGACGGCGAAGAAGGACGGCAAGAGCGTGGACTTCAAGATCTATCCCGATGCGGGCCACGGCTTCGCGTCCGGCCCGAGCCCCAGGAATCCGGCGGATGCGCAGGACGCCAACGCGCGGGCGGACGCTTTCCTGAAGAAGGTGCTCAAGGGAGCGTCCTAGAGCGAGGGCGGGCGCGAGGCCCGCCCCAACGAGTCATTTCTTGTTCTTGTACCAGTCCGCGTTGACCTGCTGAAAGTGCTTCCACTTCTCCGGGATCGTTTCCTCGGTGAAGATGGCGGTCACCGGGCAGGCGGGCTCGCAGTTGCCGCACTGGATGCAGACGTCGGGATCGATGTAGAGCATCTCGGCCGTGGCGAAGTCCGCCTCGTCCTTACGCGGATGGATGCAGTCGACCGGACAGACGTCCACGCACGCGGTGTCCTTGGTGCCGATGCAGGGCTCCGCGATGATGTACATCCCCATGGATTCGATCCTCCTTGCCGTCTCAACGACGGCCGCCGGCGGATTCTAGCAGGGTGGGGCCGGGGACCCGAAACGCCTCAACCGCGCGAGACGCTGATCTGCTGCGCCAGGTTCTTCCCGTCCGGGGACACGGCATACCGGATCGTGACCCGCGCCTCGGGCGCGAGCACGCCCGAGAACTTCGTGTCGTTGGTCCAGAAGAACCGCTGCGCCGAGCCGTCCGGCAGGGTCACCGTCACGGCCCGTTCCGTGGCCTCGATCTTCGCGACCGTTCCCGACACGGTCTGCGCGCGATCGGGGTCCCGGGCCGCGAGGGCCGCGGCAAAGAGAATGCCGCAGACGACCAGCGCGCCCGCGATCGACCGCCTTGCCATTCTTCCGTCACCTCCCGGAGAATGCCCGCCAGGGGCCCCGCCGTTCTTCTCCCGCATTTGACACGGGAGTAGGGCGTCCCTACAATACGCCGTTTTTTCGATGGCGGTCTCGCCGCGAGGGAACGCGGCGTCGGCGGTCGGGAGCATCGAGGGCCGGGCGCCCGGGAAGGGATGAGGACAGAGCCGAATGATCAAGCGCTGGTCGGAAGCCGAGCTGAGATTCCTCAAGGACAATGCGACCAAGATGAGCGTCCAGGCCCTGGCGGACGCCCTTTCGGTTCGGATCGACGAACTCGAGAAGAAGATGGAGAAGCTGGGCCTCCTGGGAACGCCGGCCGACGCGCCGGCGCCGAAGAAGGCGCAGACCTTGAAGGAGCTCTCGAAGCACACGGAGAACGCCCGCAAGGACTACGACCGCGGTGTTGCCGCGCTCCAGAAGAAGAAGCTCGACGAGGCCGAGCGGCACTTCGTGGATCTGATCCAGAAATATCCCGAGGAGCGCGAGCTCGTGGACCGCGCCCGCGTGTACCTGACGATCTGCGAGCGGCAGCGCCGCGATCCGCGTCCGGCGCTCTCCGAGCCCGAGGACTTCTACTACGCGGCGGTGCTCGAGAAGAACCGCGGCAACGTCGACGAGGCGATCGAGCACCTCCAGAGGGCCGCGCGCAAGAACGGCGGCGGCCGCGTCGACTTCCTGCTCGCCTGCTGCCACGCCCAGAAGGGCGACCTCGCGACCGCGCTCGCCCACCTGCAGAAGGCGATCGAGGAGGACCAGCGCCACCGGGTGCTCGCCCGCCACGATCGGGACTTCGACCCCGTCCGCGAGATGCCGGAGTTCCAGAAGCTGCTCGCCTCGTAGTTCCAGACCGCAGAACGGCGGACGACGACGTCCGCCCCCGGAGCCGATGGGCACTCGTCCGGTGCAGCGATCGAAGCCGACTCGCCCGCGCCCTCCCGCGCGCGGAGAGGGCGCGCCGCCGCGCGTCGTCGTTCTCGCCGCGGGCGTCGGCTCGCGCATGCGCTCGACGCTCCCGAAGGTCCTTCATCGCGTCGCCGGGCGCACGCTGCTCGAGGCGGTGCTCGACGCCGCCTCGCCTCTCTCGGCCTCGCGCACCGTCGTCGTGGTCGGCCGCGACCGGGCCCGGATCGCGGCGGCGCTCGAAGGCCGCGCCGTGCTCTGGGCCGAGCAGGACCCGCCGCTCGGCACCGGCGATGCGGTCCGGCGGGCGCGGGAGGCGCTCGGCGACGGCGGCGGCCCCATCGTGGTGCTCGCCGGAGACACGCCGCTCCTCCGCACCGAGACGCTCTCGCGGCTCCTCGCGCTCCAGCGGGAGAAGGACCTCGCCGCCTGCTTCCTGACGTTTCGGCCGCCCGAGCCGGCCGACTTCGGGCGCGTGGTCCGCGACCGCGCGGGCCGCCCGGTCGCGATCGTCGAGGCCCGGAACTGCTCGGAGCGGCAGCGCCGCATCGCGGAGGTCAACGCCGGCGTGTACTGCTTCGCGCCGGACGCGCTCTGGCGCGCGCTCGAGCGCCTCGAGAAGAATCCGGTCTCGGGCGAGTTCTACCTGACGGATGTCGTCGGGCTGCTCGCGAAATCCGGCGCCCGCCTCGCGGGCGTCGAGGCGGAGGACTGGCGCGAGGCCTGGGGCGTCAACACGCGACGCGACCTCGCGGCCGCCGAGGCGCTGGAGAACCGGCGCGCGGTCGAGCGCGCGCTCGACGCGGGCGTCACGGTGATCGATCCGTCCACGGTCCGCATCGGCCCCCGCGTCTCGTTCGCGAACGACGTGGTGATCCACCCCTTCGTCAGCCTGGAGGGCCGGACGGTCCTCGGGGAGGGATGCGAGGTGCTCTCCTTCACGCGCGTCGTCGACACGACCATGGCGGCGGGCGCGAGGATCGGACCGCACTGCGACTCGCAGGGAGCCTCGATCGGCCCGCGCTCGCACGTGGGACCGTACTCGCGCCTGCGCCCGGGGACCGTGCTCGAAGAGGACGTCCGCGTCGGCAATTTCGTCGAGACGAAGAACTCGATTTTGCGCCGCGGCGTCAAGGCGCAGCACCTCTCGTACCTCGGCGACGCCGACGTCGGGGCACGGGCCAACGTCGGCGCCGGCGTCATCACCTGCAACTACGACGGCGAGAAGAAGCACCGGACCACCATCGGCGAGGGAGCCTTCCTGGGCAGCGACAGCCAGCTGGTCGCCCCCGTCACGGTCGGCCGCGGCGCCTACGTCGCCGCGGGCACCACCGTGAGCCAGGACGTGCCCGACGGGGCGCTCGCGATTTCCCGGGTCCCCCAGTCGAACAAGGAGGGCTGGGCCGCCCGGCGCGGGGCGAAGGCGAAGAAGGGCGATTCCGGGTAAAATCGGTCGTTCCATGCCAATGCAGATCCCGGGGAGCCGCGCGGCGGCTTTGTCTTTGCATTCGAGACCGGCTGTGACGATCCATCCGAGGGCCTGAAAAAATGTGCGGCATCGTCGGCTACGTGGGTCCCCGTCAGGCGACCCCTCTTCTCCTCGAGGGTCTGAAGCGCCTCGAGTACCGCGGCTACGACTCCGCCGGCATCGCGACCCTGTCGAACGGCGGGTTCACGATTCACCGGACGCCGGGCAAGCTCGGCAACCTGGTCGAGAAGCTCAACGGCTCGGCCGCCCCCGGCGCGACCGGCGTCGGGCACACGCGCTGGGCCACGCACGGCCGGCCCACCGAGCTCAACGCCCATCCGCAGACCGACTGCAGCGGCAAGATCGTCGTCGTCCACAACGGCATCTTCGAGAACTTCGCCGAGCGCAAGATCGAGCTCGCGAAGAAGGGCCACACGTTCCGGAGCGAGACCGACACCGAGGTCTTCGCCCACGAGGTCGAGGAGGCGTTCCGCGGCGACCTGCTCGCCGCCGTCCGGGCCGCGGTGCAGAAGCTGACGGGTGCGTACGCGGTGCTCGTGACGTCGAGCCGCGAGCCCGGCGTGCTCGTGGCGGCGCGCTCGGGGCCGCCGATCGTGCTCGGTCTGGGGCAGGGCGAGAATTTCGTCGCGTCCGACCCGGTCGCGCTCGTGCCCTGGACGCGCGACGTGATCTTCCTCGAGGACGGGGACGTGGCGCGGGTGGACGCGTCGGGGGCCCGCGTCGTCGATCACGCCGGCGCCGGGCTCGACCGGCCCGTCCACCGCATCGTGTGGGACGCGGTCGCCGCCGAGAAGGGCGGCTACCGGCACTTCATGGCGAAGGAGATCCACGAGCAGCCGACGGCGATCGCGGAGACGCTCGGCGGCAAGGTCTCGCTCGAGACGGGCGAGCTCTACCTCGACTCGCCCCTGCTCTCGCCCGACCGCGTCGCGGCGTTCGACCGGGTGCTGCTCCTCGCGTGCGGCACGTCCTGGCACGCGGGGCTCGTCGGCAAGTTCCTGATCGAGGGGATGGCGCGGATTCCGGTCGAGGTCGACTACGGCAGCGAATTCCGGTACCGCCGCCCCGTCGTGAACGAACGGACGCTGACGCTCGGGATCTCGCAGTCCGGGGAGACGGCGGACACGGTGGCCGCGCTCTCCGAGGCGCGCCGCGCCGGGTCGCCGATCGGGGCGATCGTCAATTCGCCGGGCAGCCAGATCGCCCGGATGGTCGAGGCGGTCTTTTCGACCCACGCGGGTCCCGAGATCGGGGTCGCCTCGACGAAGGCGTTTTCCACGCAGCTCGCGGTCCTCTACCTGATCGCGGCGAAGCTCCGGGCGTCGCGCGGCCTCGCCCCCGTCCTCTCGCCCGAGGAGCGCCAGGCGCTGGCGCACCTGCCGCGGGCCGTCGGCGCCGCGCTCGCCGTCGAGCCGGAGCTCGAGGAGCTCGCGCGGAAGTACCAGCACGCGCGCGATTTCCTCTACCTCGGCCGCGGCCTCCACTACCCGGTCGCGCTCGAGGGCGCGTTGAAGCTGAAGGAGATCTCCTACATCCACGCCGAGGGCTATCCGGCGGGCGAGATGAAGCACGGCCCGATCGCGCTCATCGACGAGAACATGCCGGTCATCGTCCTCGCCCCGCACGACTCCTGGCGCGAGAAGACGCTCTCGAACCTGCGCGAGGTCAAGTCGCGCGACGGCATCGCGATCGTCCTCGGCACGCGTCCCGACCCGGAGGTCGCGGCCATCGCGGACCACGTCGTGCTCGTGCCGGAGACGATCGCGGAGCTCCAGCCGATCCTGTCGGTCGTGCCGCTGCAGCTCTTCGCCTATCACGTGGCGGTGCGGCGCGGCTGCGACGTCGATCAGCCGAGGAACCTCGCGAAGTCGGTGACGGTGGAGTAAGGCTCTGCCTTAGAATCCCCCGGTGCCCGGCGCCGACCTCCTCTCGTCCCTGAATCCCGAGCAGCGCGAGGCCGTCCTCCACGGCGGGGGACCGCTCCTCGTCCTCGCCGGCGCGGGCTCCGGCAAGACGCGCGTCATCACGCACCGCCTCGCCCACCTCGTGCGGAGCGGCGTGGACCCGCGCACGATCACGGCGGTCACGTTCACCAACAAGGCGGCCGCGGAGATGCGCGAGCGGGCGCAGGCCCTCCTCGGGGGCGCCGCGCTCGCCGCGTTCATCGGGACCTTTCACTCCTGGTGCCTGCGCTTCCTGCGCCGGCGCCACCGGGAGGCCGGCCTGCCGCCCCGGTTCGCGATCGCCGACACGTCGGACCAGCTCGGGCTCGTCAAGGAGGCGATGGCCGAGCTCTCGATTGCGGAGCAGGTGCTGCCGCCGAACGCCGTCCGCGGCCGCATCTCGAACGCGAAGAACGCGCTCGTCACGGCCGAGCGGTTCGCCGCGATGGAGACCGACTACGCGGGCGAGCGCATCGGCCAGGTGTATGCGCTCTACGAGAAGAAGCTGGCCTCGACCGGTGCGCTCGACTTCGACGACCTGATCGCGCGCTCGGTGCGCCTGCTCGCGAGCGACACGGCGGTGCTCGCCGACGAGCGGCGCCGCATCCGGCACCTCCTCATCGACGAGTACCAGGACACCAACTCCGCCCAGGACGCCCTCGTCAAGCGCCTCGGCGAGGGCGCCGACTCGCTCGCGGCGGTCGGGGACGAGGACCAGGCGATCTATCGCTGGCGCGGCGCGGAGGTCGAGCACATCCTGCGCTTCGAGGAGGACTTTCCGGGAGCCCGCATCGTCGCGCTCGAGGCGAACTACCGCTCGACCGCGAAGATCCTCGCGGCCGCCGCGGGCCTCGTCTCCCACAACCGGCGCCGGCGCGTGAAGCGCCTCCGGGCCGACCGCGGCGAGGGCGCCGCGGTGCGGCTCTGGCACTTCGAGGAGGACCGCGCGGAGACGGAGGCGGTCGCGCGCGAGGTCGCCTCGTCCGGCAAGGCGCCCGGGGAGATCGCCGTCCTCTACCGAACCAACGCGCAGTCGCGGCCGTTCGAAGAGGAGCTCGTGCGCCGGCGGATTCCGTACGTCGTCGTCGGCGGCATGAAGTTCTACGAGCGCGCGGAGGTCAAGGACGTGCTCGCGTACCTGCGCCTCGCGGCGCGTCCGGAGGACGACCTGGCGTTCCGGAGGGTGGTCAACGTGCCCGCCCGCGGGATCGGCGCGGCGACGCTCGACCGCATCGCGGAGGTCGTGCGCGGGACCGGCAAGTCCTGGTGGGAGGCCTCGGCGGACATGACCGGCGTCACCGAGCGGGCGCGCACCGCGCTCGCGCGGTTTCGCGAGATCGTCGCCGACCTGCACGAGAAGGCCGCGACCTGGACGCCGTCGGCCCTCCTCGATCATCTGCTCGCGGTGACCGGATACGGGGATCTCTACGCCGGCTCCGAGGACCGCGAGGACGTCGGCCGGCGCGAGAACATCGAGGAGCTCCTGTCGTCGGCGCGCGAGTTCGAGCGGCGCAACGCCGAGGGCGCCACGATCGGCGAGTACCTCGACACGGTCGCCCTCGCGACGGACGCGGACGCGGCTGCGGCCTCGGGAGGGGCGGTCACCCTCTCGACGCTGCACGCGGCGAAGGGCCTCGAGTTCCACACGGTCTTCGTCGTCGGGCTCGAGGAGGGCTATCTCCCGCACGGCCAGTCCGCCGAGGACGAGGACGAGCTCGAGGAGGAGCGGCGCCTCCTCTACGTGGGCATGACGCGGGCGAAGGACCAGCTCACGCTGACGCTCGCGGGACGGCGTCTCGTGTACGGCCGGGTCGAGCCGCGGCGGCCGTCGCGCTTCGTCGACGAGCTCCCGAAAAACGCGCTCGAGGAGCGGATGTTCGGCCGGCCGGCGCCCACGATCTTCGCGGCGCGCGCGCACGAGGAGGAGCCCGCCGATGACCGCCCGCTGCGGCGCGGCAAGCGCGTTCGGCATCCCCGCTACGGCTACGGCGTCATCCTGACCGAGGAGGGCTCGGGCGAGGAGACGCGGCTGACGGTCTACTTCGACCGCGCCGGCAAGAAGAAGTTCGTGGCGCGGTACGCCGACCTGACGCCGGCGTAGGCGGCCGGAGCTAGGAGGCGGGCTTTCCCGCGAGCCGATCCGCGCGTCGCGCGATCCGCTCGAAGCCGAGCGAGCGTGCGTCCGCGGCGATGGCCACGGCGCCCGCGCCGGCGTCGAGCTCGGCGGCGGCCAGGCGCGTCTCGAACACCAGGTTCTTCCATGCGACCTTCTCCGCTAGCCGCGCCGCGACGTCGAGGTCGGAGCCGGAGACCCCGGCGCGGCCGAGCGCGGCCTCGACCCGCGCGCCGGCGAGAAGGACGGGCACGCGGGCGTCGGGGGAGGCGTTCTCGTCGAGGAGCCGGCCGGCCGCCTCGATGGTCCTCTTCGCCTCGTCCTTCCTTCCGGAGGCCAGCAGCGCCTCCGCGGTCACGGCGTCCGCGTCGGCCTGATCGGCCTTGCGGCCCGCGGCGGCGAACTCCCCGGACGCCTTCTCGGCGAGCCGCCGCGCGTCGTCCCACTTCCGTTCTTCGAGGCGCAGGTGCGCGATCAGGAGCTCGCTTTCGGGAACCGTGTACTCCTCCTTTCGCTGCCGGAGCGCCAGGGACTCCGCGAACAGCCGATCCGCGTCGGCGAGGCGTCCGCGCTCGAAGGCGAGCGTCCCGCTCTCGGCGGCGTGCTGCCCGACCCAGCTCGGATCGGCCATCTGCCGGCTGGCCCGAAGAGCCTCCTCGGCCAGCGTCGAGGCTTCGGCGAGCCGGCCCTGCGCCGCCAGGGCCGCGATCAGCCCGCTGTAGCTCTCGTGACGGTAGGAGCCGGTGTCGCCCCGATCGCTGCAGATCTTCAGGGCCTCGCGGTGGAGCGCCTCGGCCTCGGCGAGGCGGCCCTGGGACAGCCGGATCGAGCCGAGCGCGTTGAGACCCCACGGCAGCTGCCGATAGTCCGGCACGGCGCGCCAGATCGAGTTGGCCTCGACGATCAGCCGCTCGGCCTCGGCGTTGTCCCCGCGGAGCGAGGCGACGCGGGAGAGGCTGGCTACGGCCGCCGCCTTCTCGAGCACGTAGCCGATGCGATCGGAGACGTCGACCGCGCGCTGGAAGGACGTGCGCGCCCCGTTCGAGTCGCCCGCGTCGAACTGGATGTTCCCGAGGATGTGCGCCGCGCGTGCCTCGCCGCCCGAGTCCCCGACCTCCGCGAAGATCTTCATCGCCTCTTCGACCGGAGCCCTCTCGGACTTGCCGAGCGTCTGCGTCGCGACCGCCCGATCCAGGAGAGCGTTGGCCTCCACGGAGCGCTCGTGGCGCGCGCGGCTCTCGGCCAGCCCGCGCTCCGCCGCACGCAGCGCCGCCTTCGGGTCGCTCGGGAGCAGCGTGCGCGACTCGAGGAGGTCGATTCGGGGATCGGTTCCCGTGGGCGGGGGAAGCCGGCGCAGCCGCTGAATCACGGCGAGGGCGTCCTGTCGGCGGGACGCGTTGAACGCCAGCGAGGCGAACCGGAGCCCGTTTTCGAGGTCGTCGGGGGAGAGACGCTCGAGCTCCTGACAGAGCGCGATCGCCTTGTCCCATTCCTTGTTGGCGGCGCGATAGGACGACTCGATCTCGAGCCGTTCCTTCTGAGGCAGTCCGCCCGACTTCTCGAGCGCCTGCTGCAGCTCGAGGCGCGCCTTCTCCTCGTACCCGAGCGTCGCATACGCGCGGCCGAGCGCCGCGTGCGACGGAGCGAAGTCGGGCTCCGCGGCCACGGCCTCGAGGAGGAGGTCGCGGGCGGCGAGCGCGTCGGAGTCGCGCAGCTTCCTCAATCCCTCGGAGTAGAGGCGCAGCGCTGTCGCATTGCGGGGGAGCGTTTCCGGAGCGGCATTCCGCGCGCCGCCGGGCTCCCGGAGCGAGAGCCGCAACCGCGTGCCGATCGAGGGCACCAGCTCGAGAAGGCGCGAGGCCTCGCCGGTCTCGGTCACCGAGGCGACGGTCTCGCCGGTGCGCGCGTCCTGCACGAGGACGTCGATGCGGATCTGCGGATCGGCCGCGTTCCCGCCGGAAGAGACGTACGACCCGCCGACGACCTCGTCCACGGCGGCGGCCCGACGCAGGCGGCCCAGCGACTCGGGCGAGAGGCTCCCCGGCCGCTCGAGCTCGAGGTCGCGCCGCAGACGTTCGGCGGTCTCGACGGGCATCAGGCGATACGTCGATCCCGGCGCGAGCTCGCACTGGACCATCTCGGAGAGCGCGGTGGCGATCCAGTCAAGCTCGGGGCGATTCGAGAGGTTCCGAAATCCGAGGACCGAGATCGTCGGGCGCGATGCGGCCGACCCGGGCGCGTTCGCGACGCGGCCCGACCGCCACCACACGACGGCCGCGATCGCAAGGATGCCGAGGATGGCGGCCGCGACCGCCATCGAGCGAGGCCGGGCCCGGCGCGGGGAATCCGCCTCGGCCGCCACCGGGGCGAGGGGAGCCGGATCCTCCGCGAGCGCGGCCCGGGAAACGAGCGGGGCCGCGGGGATCGCCGGCTCCTTCGCCGCGGGGGCGACGTCCGCTCCGGCGCGGGAGTCCGCTTCCACCCGCCGCACGTCCGCCGTGAAGCGGTATCCGATCCGCGGCACCGTCTCGATGTACTCGGACGAGTCGCCGCTCCCGCCGAGCGCGCGGCGGATGAGCCAGATGTTCTTGTTCAGGTTCGTCTCGTCGACGATGGCGTCCGGCCAGAGGGCCTTCATCAGGTCTGGCTTCGAAAGCAGGTGGCCCGCGTTTCGGACGAGAAGCACGAGCGTCTCGAACACCTTCGGCTTGAGGGCGATCACGCGATCGCCCTCCCGGAGCCGGTGCTCGGCCACGTCCAGCCGGTAGGGGCCGAACTCGAAGATCTCTTGATCGGGCAATGGTTTGGGTCCAAACGAATTTTCGCGGAACAAAGGTCCAAAGACAAACGACGAAACGGTTCAAGACCGGGTCCTGGCGGCCGGCGCAGTCTCGCCCCCATGAACGAAGAAGCCCCCGCCCTGGCGGCGTGCCGCCGCTGCGGGTGCCCGCTCGCCGGTAACGAGAGCTACTGCAGCAATTGCGGTCGGCGGGTAGACGGAAGTGGTCGGCTCGTCCGGGTTCTCGCGATCGCCGCGACTCTCCTCGCGCTCATGGGAGCGGGGACGTGCCTTTTCCGATCGAATCGCCCGCCTCCACGGTCCGCCGAGCACTCGGGACAGACGAGGCTTGCCGCAGTTCTCGCAACAGATTGGGAAGGAGGAATCCGATGAACGCTCGAAAGATCCGGGTTTCCCCACAAAGCATCGGGTGGTTCGCATTGGTTCTCCTGCCGGCCGCGATCGCGGTCGCACGGCCCAACCCACAGGTCCTGGTCACGAAGGATGTGTCGCCGGACAGCCCTTTCGGCACGCCGTCCTTCGGCGAGGAGCACGGAACCACGAACGGAAGGATCAACGGAATCGCCGTGGATCCATCGAACGATCAGGTCGTCTATGCCGCTTCGGAGTGGAACGGAGTTTGGAAGTCGACCGATGGCGCTCAGCACTGGCATATTGCGAATCACGGTCTCCGGTCCGGAATCACCCAGAAGGGGCCCGGGCCTGTCCTCGCGATCGACGCGGACTCGCAGCGGCTCGTGTACCTCACCCAGCCCAAGGACGGTCGGCCCTACAAGTCCTGCACCGCCCTGCAGTACCAGTGCGGTCACTTCGGGGGCCTATGGGTTTCTTCGGACGCCGCGGCTTCCTGGCAGCACGTGGACGTCCCGTACTGCGCGTATCCCGTCCTTCCCAACTTCACCAGCGTGGGCTTCTCCGGCGGATCCGCATTCGCCCTGAGCGACACCTCACCGTGCCGTCTGACCGTCTCCGCGGATCCTTCGCTGGCGACGTGGACGTCCCTTCCCGATCCGCCCTTTCCGGCCGACGGCGACCACATGTCGGTCGCCCCGGGTCCGACTCCGGTGCTCTTCGCGTGTCAAGGAGCCTTCGTCTGGCGGTCGACGGCGCCCCAGACACCGGGCTCGTGGGTCGCCATGGTGGTGCCCAACCCCGGATACCCCCCGTCCTGCGACGGCATCGCCAGCGTTCCGGCGCGCGCAACGATCCCTCCGGGTCCGGGAGGCGCCCCGCCCCCGGCCGACACCGTCGTGGTTTCGACGTCGGGGAAGGTCGGGACGAACCCGGACGGCAGCGACAACATTCAAACCGACGTCTTCGTCTTCGATTTCTCCAACGGAACGGCGATCAACATCGAATCGGTTCAGCAGACTCCGGGATGCTGCGGGACTTCGAACGTCTTCGTCGCCCCTTACGCCGCACCCGGAAGCCAGCTCGGTCCGGGCCTGAGCTACGACGTGTATCGGGCGGACCGTCTCGAGTTCTGGAGCCAGCACACCGATGGCACGTGGTCGCTGCTTCCGGGCTCCATCCACGTGGATACCTGGTCGATGGCCTTTCCGTCGACCTACGACCCGCCACACGGCCAGTGCACGGGGTATGCGACGAACGACGGCGGTGTCTGGAGCGGTTGCCGTTACGACGGCGACTGGAGCCTGGCCTCGTCGGGGTTCCACGCGCTGTGGGCCACCGACTTGACCGGGTACGCGAGGCCCATCGACGCGACTTGTCTGGCCGCTCACGCTCCGTTGCACGGGCCGTGTCCGGTTCTCTACCTTCCCACGGCGGACAACGACCAGCGGGTCACCACGACCGGCGGAATTCCCGTCAACCAGTGGGAGTACGCCAATGACTACCTCGGCGACGCGGGGGTGACGTTCATCGACCCCGCGGTGCCGAACATGGCGCTCGCGACCCGCAACGGGAACTACCACTTCAAGATCAGCGGCGACGCGAATCCGCCGGTCGACTTCTGGCCCTATCAGGACGTCACGATTCCGGACGCCGGAATCGGTCTCCAGGATGGTCCGGAGGGCGGCCTCTCCCAGGTGATGACGCTGGCGAATCGAACCTTCGATCGCGACGATCTCTTCGGACTCCAGGAAGGAAGCGCGACTCGGTCGGACTTCATCTATCGCAACGAGACCATGGGTCGGTTGGGAGGAGACGGCCAGTGGTTGCCCGTTTTCGCCGCGAACGACCCTTCCTTCAACGGAGGAATGATCGGCGCGCTGGCGGCCTCGGGCGGCCACGACGCGCCCACGCTGTACGTGCTGACGACCGACAACGCCGACACCAGCGGCTCGATCTACGAGCGAGGCAAGATCTACAAGGGGCAGTTCTCCCTCGCCCAACCGACGATTACGCCTTCCTGGTCCAACGCCAGTGGATACGGGTTCCCGTCAAATCTTCTCAACAGGGCCTACAGCATCTCGGTGAACCCCTACGACCCGAACGAGATCTACGTGACCGACCTCGGCGACTCGTCGATCCGCGTGTCGCGGGACGGCGGCCTCTCGTGGATCCCGGACCCCACGCTCAAGGACATCGCGACGAACCACGGGGAGTTCGACTTCGATTGCGGAAACTTCCCGATCATGGATCGCTACTACTACGACAAGGAGATCTTCGGAGGCCAGTGTCCTCTCCTGCAGGTGCTCTTTCTTCGCGATCAACCCAACATTCGCGTCGCGGTTCTGTATCCAGGGGAGCCCGCATTCTCCCGGGACTACGGGCACCATTGGATCCCGCTCGACGTCACCCACGCGGGGGCGGCTGAGCAGCCGATTCTGCTGCCCACGTCCGCGTTCTACGACCCGACAACCGATCCGGATTCGGGAAACAAGAACACGATTCTCTACGTCGGTCTCCAGGGCCGCAGCGTCATGGCGGTGGAGGGTCCGTTCCCGACGCTCGAGTCCGGCCGCATCACGGACTGCCCGATCTGCCGCCTTCCGAGAGGCCGCCGAGTCGCGAACGTGACCGCGGTCGTCGACTCGCCCGGCCCGCAGAACGTCCCCATGCATCCCATCGGCGGCGGCCTGTACCAGGGCGACTTCGCCTTCGACTCGGCCGAGACCTCGCGGGTCTCGTACCACATCGTCGCGGACGGAGTGCCGGGTCCTCGCGTGGTGCAGGCGTTGACGCCGACGGACGTCTCGACCGGGGTCGTCGCCCTGACGAGCCTTCCGCTCGCCAGGGTCTCGGTGGAGCTCGCCGGGACGGGCCCGGACTGGATCGGGCTCCGCTTCAGCAACAACGGCTCGATGCGGCTCGCGACGGTGGAGCTGCGCGGCGTCGAGATTGAGCGGCCCGGAGGGAACCTCGAGATTCCCGAACACGATTTCCTCGGCTCTCTGGATCCCGGCGCATCGGTGTCGTTGACGGTGATGGCTCCGGGCCTCGGCGTCCTCGGCGTCCGCCCGAGTGTGCATGCGGTGGACGATGCGGGAAGGGACGTCGTCTTCGATGGCAACGCAACGACGGTCAGGCGGGGACGATGAAGCCTTTCGAAAGATCCGCCACGACCCGGATCGCCCTCGGTCTCCTGATCGCTTTCGCAAACGGACCCTTGTTTGCGCAGGCCTTGAATGCGCCTGCGGCGAGTCCGAAGACCTATGGAACGGACCAGATCAGCTATTACCGGATCGCGGCTTCCGAGTTCACGCTCCTGGTCACCGAGGGCCAGACGTACTCCGACGAGAGCTTCGTCGCCGGCGGTCAGTATCAGCGATTCTCGTCCACGTCCCAGGGCACGTTCATCGCTTCGCCGCATCTCCCGTCCGGCGCGCTCGTCACGTATTTCGAGCTCGACTCCTGCGATACCGATCCTGTCAATGACGTCGTCGCCTACCTCATCCTCTGCGACGACCTCGGCAACGCCAGCAGTCCCGCCGCGGAGCTTCAGTCGAGCCACAACGCGGTTCAGTGTGGCTACACGGCCGCCGACGTGTCGGCGTCTGGTATTCAGGTCGACAACTACCGAAACCAGATCACGATCGAGGTCCATACCGTCTCCGGAACGGACGCGACTCGCTTTGCCGGCGTGATCATCGGCTACAGGCTTCAGGTGAGCCCGGCGCCCCCGCTCGCGGACTTCAACGACGTGCCGACCACTCATCCGTTTTTCCAGTTCATCGAGGCACTCTACGCATCCGGGATCACGGCCGGCTGTGGCGGCGGGAACTACTGTCCCGACAGCCCGCTCACGCGCGGCCAGATGGCCGTGTTTCTCGCGAAGGCGTTGGGCTTGCAATGGCCATGAGGGTTTCGAAACAGAGGAGATGAACATGAAGCGAAGAATCGGGATCGGAGCATTTTTCGCGGCGGCGCTCGCCTTGGCGACGTCCGTCGCCGCGGAAGACGGTCGGCCACAGCTCCGGGCGAAGACGTACGGGACCAGCCAGGACTCGCTCTACCACGTCCCGGTCACCGAGTTCGCGCCGCGGGACACCTCGACGACCTACGCCGACTACGTCTTTGCCAACACTCTGGCGAGGACTACGGGTGGCTGCCTCGGCCAGTGTCTCGAGGCCGTGCCGCGGCTTCCCAACGGCGCCCTGCTGACGAAGATCGAGGCTTACTTCTGCAACACGGATTCCAATCCGAGCGACGTCCTCGGCGTCCATCTCTACAAGTCCTGGTACGACGGGACCAACATGACGGAGATGGGGGCTGTTTACAGCGCTTCGTCGAACGGCTGCGGCGAGGACAAGGTCGAGGACCTGACGTCGCTCAACTACCAGGTGAACTACTGGGACAACCAGCTCATCCTCATCGTCGAGACCCACACGACCAACGGCACCCAGGCCCTCGCCGGAGTCAACCTGTACTACCGGCTGGAGGTCAGTCCCGCGCCGCCGACGTCCGACTTCGGCGACGTCCCGACGTCGAGCCCGCAGTTTCAGTTCATCGAGGCGCTGTATGCGTCCGGCATCACCGCCGGTTGCGGCGGCGGCAACTTCTGTCCGAACGCCAACGTCACGCGCGGCCAGATGGCCGTGTTCCTGGCGAAGGCGCTCGGGCTGCAGTGGCCGTGAAGCGCGTTCGAGCACGGCGGTACGAGGAGGATTCCATGAAGACACTCGGCAGTCTCACCGTTCGGACGGTGGCGCTGGCATCGGCTCTCGGCCTCGCGTCCTCGCCCATGCCGGCCGACCCGGTCGACGCCTCGGTGACGGCGGCGCCCAAGTTCGGAACCACGAACACCGGGACGTCGACCGTCAGCGCCTTCGACTTCTCGCCGATCGACTCGACGACCCAGTTCGCTCATCCGTTCTTTCCGGGAGACTCTCTCCTCTCGACGACGACGCCGTACGGAGCGTTTTACGCGACACCGGAGCTTCCGCGGGGTGCGCTCCTCGAGGGTATGAGCGTCGCGTACTGCAACGGCAACCCGCCGGGCGGCGACGATTTCCTGGTCCTTCTGGAAGACACGGACGCCGCCGGTAACTTCCTCGGTGTTCTCGGCTCTGTGACCGCGCATGCCAACGACCAATGCACTTCGCAGTCGGTGGACTTGAGCGCTCTGAACTACACCGTCAGTCTCTCCCATCGCCTGCTCGTCTGGACGATATTCGGGCCGGACCCGCCGGTGGCCGCAACCGTCGCCGTCGGCACCGTCACGTTCGCGTACCGTCTTCAGATCAGCCGCGCTCCGCTGTCGCCGACGTTCAGCGACGTGCCGTTGACCGATCCCGGGTTCCTTTACATCGAGGCCCTGGCGGCGTCGGGCGTGACGTCCGGTTGCGGCGGCGGAAACTTCTGCCCGGACGCCGCCGTAACGCGTCGGCAGATGGCGGTCTTTCTCTCGAAGGCGTTGGGATTGGCCTACCGGTTCGGGACGGTCGAGATGGCCGTCCACGTTCCCGAGTGGCAGTTTCGGCCGGTCGACGACACGGTCCAGTACGCGGACACCGGCCCGCCGCAGCTGGCTCGTTACGTGATCTCCGCGGCTCTGTCGCCGATCCTCGTCGCCGCCGTCGGCCTGCCGTCGGGCGCGGTGCTCGACCAGGTGGAATTCGACTCCTGCGATACGCGGTCGACGAGCGGCTCACCGATGAACCTCTACGTCTCCGATGCGTCCGGCGCCACCATCGCCCAGCTCTCGTCGCAACAGGCCGCGTGCTGGGCGACCTTCGCGACGGATCTCAACTACACCGTCGGCGACACCAAGCTCGTCGCCTTCGTGCTCTTCGGAGCGCCTTACGGCGACTCCCAGACCCGCATCCTGGGCGCGACGTTCAGCTATCACCTGCAGGTCAGCCCGCCTCCCGCCACGCCGACTTTCGCCGACGTTCCGAGCTCCGACTCAGCGTTCGCGGATGTCGAGGCGCTGGCGGCCTGCGGGATCACCGGCGGCTGCGGCGGCGGCAACTTTTGCCCGACGAGTCCGGTGACGCGGCGCCAGATGGCCATTTTTCTGGCGAAGGCGCTCGGTCTCGCTTACTGAGGAAGAGGTCAGTCATGAGAACCGCAAGGATTCCGACGATGGTCGTCGCGACGCTCGCGGCTGCGGGCCGCGCGCTCGCCGGCCCGGCCGACGCGCCGCAAACCTGGGGCGTCACGAACCCGGCCTACGTCTCGGTGTCGGAGTGGCAGTTTTCCCCGGCGTCGTCGGCCATCGTGTATTCCGACTTCGGAAACCCGGCGCGCCGCTACTCCCTGACGCCTTACGCCTATTTCCTCGCCTCGCCGTCTCTGCCGCCCGGGGCGCTCCTCCAGAGCCTGGAGTTCGACTTCTGCAACACGCAGCCCGACGGCGGCAGCTCGATTCTTCTCCAGCTCTACAGCGCCACCGCGGCCAACTTCGATTTCACCCTCCTGACGCAGATCACCGGCGCCGCCAACCAGGGCTGCACGTCGGTCTTCGCCGATCTGACCGGGCTGAACTACACGACGGACGACGCGCAGCATCGGCTGATCCTCGAAACCGTCTTCGGCCCCAATGGCGACAGCACGACCTCGTTCAGCGGGGCCGTCGTCGGTTACAAGCTCCAGGTGAGCCCGGCGCCGGCGTCGCCGCAGTTCGCCGACGTGCCGGTCTCGGATCCGGCGTTCCAGTACATCGAGGCCCTGGCCGCGTCCGGTGTTTCGGCCGGTTGCGGCAACGGAAGCTTCTGCCCGGACGCCGCCGTCACGCGTCGGCAGATGGCGGTGTTTCTCGCGAAGGCGCTCGGACTCTATTACCCGTGAGGCGCTGACAGGGTCCGCGCAACGAGCGCGATCATGCGCCCGGCCTTGGCGCCGTCGCGGCGCCAGCTCGCGTAGGAGTCGCCACCGCACTTCGTGCAGGCGGGATGGACGGCGATCGCGTCTCGCGGGACTCCGGCCGCCGCCAGCTGGGAGACGTTGACGGCGCGCAGGTCGAGGCGGTATCCGCCGCCGCAGCCGGCGCGGACGAACTCCCCCGCGAACTGCGCGGCCACGTCGCCGCCGACCTCGTAGCAGCAGGCGCCGATCGAGGGGCCGATCCAGGCCGAGAGCGCCGTGGGCTCTTCGTCGAGCGCGCGCAGCGACGCGACGGCCGCGGCGGCGACGTTCTTCGCCGTGCCGCGCCAGCCGGCGTGGGCCGCGCCCACCGCGCGCGTGCCGGAGAGCAGGATCGACACGCAGTCGGCGGTCTGGACGACGAGCGCCTCGCTCGCCCGATCCGTCGCGAGCGCGTCGCCCTCGCCGGCGCAGATCTCCCCGGCCGCGCCGCCGTCGGCGCGCACGGTCAGCGCGGCGACGCCATGCACCTGTTTCGCCCAGTGGATCCGCGTGCCGTCGAGAGCGAGGGCGTCGGCGAGGCGCCGCGCCAGGAAGGGCGTCGGCCTCGGCTCCCCGTCGGGCGCATGGCCGCGGCCGGAAAAGGCGACGACCAGGCCGGGAGGGGTCTCGGACGGGCGAAGCACACGGATGCCGTCGCGCGTCTCGTCGAGCCAGGTCACGGCGGGCATTGTCCTACGCCGTCATCCCGAGCGCAGCGATGGATCCCTTTTGGGTCATGCGACGGCTTCGAAGGGATCCCTCGTCGCTCCGCCATCGCGATGACAAGAAATGCTAAAATTCTTCGGTGTCGGCCGTCGAATCTCCCCGAAAAATCGAGGTTTTTCCCGTCATCGGGCTGGAAGTCCACGCCCAGCTCCTGGCGCGCTCGAAGATGTTCTGCGCCTGCCCCGTGACGGTCGGGGCGCCGCCGAATTCCGCGACCTGCCCGGTCTGCCTGGGGTTCCCGGGAACGCTCCCGGTCCTGAACCGCGACGCCGTCGCGCTCGCGCTGCGCCTCGCGATCGCGACGGGCGCGAGGCTCCACTCGGAGTCGCAGTTCGCGCGGAAGAACTACTTCTACCCGGACCTTCCCAAGGGATACCAGATCTCGCAGTACGACCGCCCCTTCTCGACCGGCGGCTCGATCGCGATCGACACGCCGGAGGGGGAGAAGGCGATCCGGCTCGTCCGCATCCACCTCGAGGAGGACGCGGGGAAGCTCCTCCACGACACGCCGTACGACGACGTGCCGGAGGACGTCTCGCTCGTCGACTGGAACCGCGCGGGCGTGCCGCTCGTCGAGATCGTGGGCGAGCCCGACCTCCGATCGGCCGAGGAGGCGGCGAGCTATCTCACCGAGTTGCGTCGCCTCGTGCGCTACACGGGCGTCTGCGACGGCGACATGGAGAAGGGGAGTCTGCGCTGCGACGCGAACGTCTCCGTGCGGACGTCCCCGACCGCGCCGCTCGGCACGCGGGTCGAGATCAAGAACGTCAACTCGATCCGGTTCGTGGCCAAGGCGATCGAGCACGAGATCGAGCGCCAGGCGCAGGCGCTCGCGCGCGGCGAGGCGATCGTGCAGGAGACGCGCCTCTGGGACGAGAAGGGCGGCCGGACCGTCTCCATGCGGAGCAAGGAGGAGGCGCACGACTACCGGTACTTCCCGGAGCCGGACCTCGGACTGCTCGTGCTCGACGAGGCGTGGATCGCCGAGGCGAAATCCGCGTTGCCCGAGCTGCCGCGGACCCGCCGGGCCCGGCTCGCGAACGCGCACGGACTCGCGCCGCAGGACGCGGAGACCCTCGTCTCCGCGAGAGAGCTCGCCGACTACTTCGAGCGGACCGTGGCCGCCGGCGCTCCCGGCAGACTCGCCGCGAACTGGGTCACGGGTGAGGTCCTGCGCTGGATGAAGGAGCGCAAGGTCTCGACCGAAGACGCGCTGTCGTTCTCCGTCTCCCCGGAGAGGCTGGCCGGGCTGCTGAAGCTGGTCGAGAGCGGCGAAGTCTCCGCCGCGTCGGGCAAGGACGCGCTCGTCGCGATGCTCGATTCGCCCGCCGAGGCCGCCGCGGTCGTCGCCGAGAAGGGTCTGGGCCGGATGCGCGACACGGGCGCGCTCGAGGCGGCCGTGGCGGAGATCGTGGCCGGCAACCCGTCCCAGGTCGCGCTCTTCCGGTCGGGCAAGACGCAGACCTTCGGCTGGTTCGTCGGTCAGGTGATGAAGAAGACGGGCGGGCGCGCCGATCCGGCCGCGGTGCGCGAGGCCCTGACGCGGGCGCTGGAGACCGCCGCCCCGTGATCCAGCTCTTCGGAGTGTCCAAGCGATACGGCACGTTTCGCGACGCCCTGGCCGACATTTCGTTTCGGGTGGAGCCGGGGGAGTTCGTCTTCCTGACGGGACCCTCCGGCGCGGGCAAGTCGACGCTCCTGCGCCTCATCTTCATGGAGGAGACGCCGACCGCGGGGCAGATCATCGTCAACGGCCGGAACATCGGGGTGCTCCCGCAGGGCCAGATTCCGTATCTGCGGCGCACGATGGGCGTCGTCTTCCAGGACTTCAAGCTGATCGCGCGCAAGACGATCTTCGAGAACATCGCGTTCGTCCAGAACGTCCTCGGGCTCCCCCGCGTGGAGCAGAAGCGGCGCGCGTACCAGGTCCTGAAGCGCGTCGGCCTGCACCACCTGATGAACGCCTTCCCCGACGAGCTCTCGGGCGGCGAGCAGCAGCGCGTGGCGATCGCGCGCGCGATCGTCAACGAGCCCACACTGCTCCTCGCCGACGAGCCGACCGGCAACCTCGACCCGGTGCTCGCGGAGGAGATCATGCGCCTCTTCGTCGAGATCAACATCCGCGGGACGACGGTGGTCGTGGCGACGCACGACCTCGAGATGATCCGCCGCACCGGCAAGCGCACGCTCATCCTCGAGCGCGGGCGGCTCCACGATCCCGACCGGTTGCGCGAGAGCGCGCCGATCGTTCGTGAGGCGCCGTTCCTGCCGCTCCATTGAGCTGAGATGCCCCGGCCCCGCTACGTCTTCGGCGAGGCGTGGTCGATCGCGCGGACGAGCCCGCGCCAGACGGCCGCCGCGATCACGCTCATCGCGCTCGCTCTCTACGTGCCGGGCCTCCTCGCGCTCGTGTCGCACAACCTCTCGCGCCTCGCCGTCGAGGAGACGGACCCCGCCTCCGTCGTGCTGACGCTCGATCCGCAGACCGACCCGCGCGCGATCGCGGCGCGCCTGCAGGCGGACACCCGCATCCGGCTCGTCCGCATCGTGAGCAGCGACGCCGCGCTCGCGCGCTTCCGGCGCGCGTACCCCGATCTCGGCGCCGCGCTCTCGGACCTGAAGGAGGCGCCGTTCCCGCCCTCGATCGAGGTGGTCCTGAAGCCCGGCGCCGCGCGGACGGCGAGCCGGGAGATCGCCGCCGCCGCGCGCGTCTGGCCGGGCATCGAGTCCGCCGAGTCCGAGGAGGAGTTCTCGCGGCGCTTCCGCGACGCGATCCATCTCGTCCGGGACGCCGGTCTCTTTCTCGGCGCCGTGCTGACACTCGCGGCGGTCCTCTCCGTCGCCTCCGCGGTGCGCCTCGCGCTGGACCTGCACCGCGAGGAGGTCGGCATCATGCGCCTGATGGGCGCGACCGAGTCGGCGATCCGCGCGCCCTTCTGGCTCTACGCGACGAGCGAGGGCCTGGTCGGCGGCGGGCTCGCGCTCGGTCTCCTGTACGCCACGTACCGTTTCGCGGCGAACTGGCTTTCCCGCGACCCGCACCCCGTGCTCGCGGTCCTCTGGGTCGGTTTCCTCGCCCTGCCGACGCAGCTTCTCCTGCCGGCCGCGGGCGCCGCCGCGGGTCTCCTCGGGAGTCTCCTGTCGCTCGGGCGGCGGCAGACGCGTCGCGCGACCCGGCTGGCCTGACCCGGAGGAAATGCCGGGCGGCCTTTTTCTCGCGGCGTTCTCCGCCGCGTTACGGCAGCGTCGGCGCGTCCATCCCGTTCGTCGCCGCCGGCATCGTGGGCACGCCGCCCTGCACCGTGGCGTTCGCGGGCGACCACGCGTCGGACACGCCCGGCGTTCCCTGGTACGACCAGTTGCCGTACGGGTTCGCGCCGCTGATCCCCGAGCTGTGGACGCTGCTCAGGCTCGCCGCGCCCGCCTGCGCCGTGTGCTCGGGCGGAGTGCCGATCGCGATGACCTTGCTCGTGCCCTGCATCGCCAGCGTGCCGCCGATCGCTTTCTCTCCGTTGGCGCGCTCGATGGCCCAGAACGCGTCGTCTCCGGTCAGACGGGAGATCTGGCGGACGTCGCTCTGGCGCAGGCTCATGAGCTCGGCGCCCCGCCAGGCGTGGAAGACGTACAGGCCATCGGTCCGGAGCACCGGCATGTCGCGCGCGAGAAGCGAGCCGGAGGGGTTCAACTGGACCCGATAGACCGTGCTCTGCGAGGCCCCGGTCAGCGGCTGGATCCGAAGGACCTCGGCCTGGCGCAGCGCGGTCTGTTCGCCGTCCGGCCACGCGTGGAAGACGTAGTGGCCGTTCATGAGCACGGGTTGATCGAGCGAGATCATCGTGCCGCTCGGATTGAGCTGGAGCCGGAACATTTTCTGACCCGCCGGAAGAGCGAGCGCTCCGGCGAAGAGGATCAGGGCGGCGAGGCCGATGCGGCTGCGCATGGGGGAGCCTCCTCGATCCGCAGAGCCTATCACCGCGCGCGGGCGGCGGGCGAGCCCTTATGATCCTCGCGGTGAGACCCTCCTTCCGCCGTCTTGCCGCGCTTCTCGTGACGGGCGCCGCCGCGGCCGGGTGCGCGCGCGGACCCGATCGCGCCGCCGCGCCGTCTTCCAGGCCGACGGCCGTTCCGACGCCGCTCGCCGCGAACGCGACCTTCGTGGGGCGCGAGGCGTGCGCGCGTTGCCACGCGGAGGAGGACCGGCGCTGGCGCGGCTCGCACCACGATCTCGCCATGCAGGAGGCGAACGACAAGACGGTCCTCGGCGATTTCGGCAACGCCACGTTCACGCATTTCGGCGTCACGTCGACCTTCTTCCGGAAGAACGGCCGCTTCTGGGTCCGGACCGACGGACCGGACGGGAAGCTCCACGAGTACCCGATCGCGTACACGTTCGGCGTCGACCCGCTCCAGCAGTACCTGATCGCGTTTCCCGGCGGGCGCTACCAGGCGCTCAACGTCTGCTGGGACACGCGCCCGAAGTCCCGGGGCGGCCAGCGGTGGTTCCACCTCTACCCGAAGGAGCCGGTCGCCCACGACGACCCGTTGCACTGGACGGGCCCCTACCAGAACTGGAACTTCATGTGCGCGGAGTGCCATTCGACGAACGTGAAGAAGGGTTACGACGCGGCGTCCGACGCCTACAAGACGACCTGGTCCGAGCTCGACGTCTCGTGCGAGGCGTGCCACGGCCCCGGGTCGGCGCACGTCGCGTGGGCCGACGCCGTCGCCGCCGGAAGGGCGCGGAAGGACGATCGAGACCGGGGCATGGCGGTCGTGCTCGCAGACCCGGGCGGTCGCGCCGAATGGATCTTCGATCCGCGGACGGGCATCGCAAAGCGGAGCGTCCCGCGGACCTCGCAGACCGAGATCGAGACGTGCGCGCGCTGCCATGCCCGGCGCTCGGTCGTCGCCGCGGATTACGTCTGGGGACGGCCGCTCCTTCAGACCCACCGGCCCGCGCTCCTGGCGGAGGGCACCTATTACGCCGACGGACAGATCGAGGACGAGGACTACGAGTACGGCTCGTTTCTCCAGAGCAAGATGCACGCGGGCGGGGTCAGCTGCACCAACTGCCACGATCCCCATGACCTGAAGGTCGCCGGATCGGCGGATCGCGTCTGCGCGGGCTGCCATCAACCGGACCACTTCGACACGCCGAAGCATCACTTCCACAAGGCGAATTCGCGCGGGGCGAGCTGCACCGCCTGTCACATGCCGACCCGAAACTACATGGTCGTGCACGCGAGGCACGACCACAGCTTCCGGATCCCCAGACCCGACCTGACCGTGTCGATCGGGACCCCGAATGCCTGCACCGGCTGCCACCGCGACAAGCCGCCGCAGTGGGCCTCGGACGCCGCGCTCCGGTGGTGGGGCGACCGGGTCCGGAAGGAGCCGCATTACGGCGACATCGTCCATGCCGGACGCGAGGAGCTCGCCGGCGCGGCCGCCGGCCTCGCGGCCTACGTCTCCGACGGGACGAAGCCCGGGATCCGGCGCGCGAGCGCGGCCGCGCTCCTCGGCGGCAACGAAGGGGACCCCACCGCGACGGGTGCGGCGCTCTCCCGCGCCGCGGCGGACCCGGATCCTCTCGTCCGGCTCGGGGCGCTCGAGGGCATCGAGGGGCTCCCGCCGGACGCGCGGGCGCAGCTCGCGGCGCCCCTCCTGAGAGACCCGGTCCTGGGCGTGCGCATCGAAGCGGCGCGCGCCCTCCTCGGCGTTCCGAAGGAAACGATGAGCGCCGCCGAGCGCGCCGACTTCGACGCGGCGCTCTCGGAGTTCGTGACGTCGCAGAACGTCGACGCGGACCGCGCGGAGGCGCACCTGAACCTCGCGTCCGTCGCGCTCGCGCGCGGGGACCTCGCGGCGGCCGAGGCGGAGTACCGGACGGCCCTCTCGCGCTCGCCCGCCCTCGGCGCCGCCTGGGCGAACCTCGCGGACCTCTACCGCGCGCAGGGCCGGGAGGACGAGGCGGAGAAGACGCTGCGTCAGGGTCTCGCCGCCGCGCCGCACGACCCGGGCCTCCACCACGCTCTCGGTCTCGCGCTCGTCCGGCGGAAGCGCCTCGCCGAAGCGGTGAAGGAGCTCCGGGTCGCGGCGGAGATCCCGCCCGAGCGCCCGCACTACGTCTACGTGTACGGCGTCGCGCTCGACGCCGCCGGCCGGACGGGCGAGGCGCTGAAGGTCCTCGAGGCGGCCCGCTCCCGGCACCCGGGCGATCGGGAGCTCGCCGAGGCGATCGAGGCCCTGAAGGGGAAGAAGGCGGGAGGCTAGCCCCTAGCTCTTGTCGGCCGCGTGGAGCGGCGCCTCGTCCGGGTGCGCCTCCTCGTGCGCCTCGGCGAGGTGCTCCCGGTGGCGCTTTCGGAAGTGGGGCAGGTCCGGCTCTCCCAGGAGCCGGGCGAGACCCTCCCATCCGCGGACGTGCTCGCAGACGACCTTGATCGCCGAGGTCAGCGGTACCGCGAGGACGGCGCCCGGAATGCCCCAGATCGTGCCCCAGAAGATGAACGCGATCATCACCGTGAGCGGAAAGAGACGGACCTTGCCCCCGACGATGAACGGCGTCAGGACGTTGCCCTCGAGGAACTGCAGCAGGGTGTAGACGAGGAAGACGAGGAGCGCCTTCTCGCCGTCGTACTGGAAGAACGCGACCGCGACCGCCGGCAGCGTCGAGATGATGACGCCGACGTACGGCAGCAGGATCGCGAGCCCCGCGACGGGACCGAGGACGTAGTAGTAGTCGATGCGCAGCGCCATCAGCGCGAGCGTCGTGATCGCCGCCATGATCAGCATCACGAACCCGAGGCCGAGCGCGTAGGCGGTCATCGTGCGCGCGATCGCGCCGGTGACGTCCGACTCGCCGAGCCGCTCGTTGCGCGTGAAGATGCCCGCGAGGACGCGATTGAACTTCTCGCGGTCCTTCAGCATGAAGAACGTCAGGAACGGCACCGAGGCGGCGTAGAGCAGCGTGCCGAGCGTCTCGCCGAGCTGGATGAACACCGCCCGCGTGGCCTCGAGCTGGGAGCCCGTGACCTTGACCTCGCGCACGCCGGCGCGCGAGTCCTCGGGAAGGATCGAGCCCATGCGCTCGCGGATGCGGTTGACGAAATCCATGACCTGGCTGACCGTCTCGCGAATCCGTGCCTGGTAGCGGGGGAGAGCGGCGAAGAACTGGTTCATCTGCGCGGTCACGTTGATGACGAGCAGGGCGACGCCGCCCACGATCACGAAGAGGATCAGCAGGATCGCGAGAACGCGCGGCACACCGGCGCGTTCGAGGAGCGAGACGAACGGGCGCAGCGCGAACGCCAGGAAGAGAGCGAAGGCGATCGGAACGAGGAGGGGCCGCCCGTAGTAGAGGAGCCCGACGACCGCCGCCGTCGAGATCGCGGTGAGGCCGACGACCCTCGGCGGCGGGCTGTGTGGGACTTCGGCTTCGTTCGCGGCTGTCAAAAAACCCCCTCGCGGGGAGGGGGTCTGAAGAAACTGAGAAGCGGCGCCCGTCTCACGTCCCCGAGACGAGGGTGACCACGATCGTCGCCCGGCGGTTCTTCGTCTTTCCCTCGGCCGTGGAATTATCATACGCCGGCTCCGCGGCGCCCTTCCCGACCGTGGTGACGCGTCCGGGGTCGATCCCGTGCCGGGTGACCAGGTACTCCTTGGCGGCCTGGGCGCGCTTCAGGCCGAGCTCCTCGTTGGCCTTCTCGGTGCCCGTGTTGTCGGTGTAGCCGGTGACGATCGCCGTCGAGTTCAGGTCGTTCTTCATGCGCAGCGCCACGCCGTCGAGCACGGCTTTGGCGATGTTCGTCAGCCGGGCGCTCTTGCCGTCGAAGAAGATCTCGTCGCTCGTCGTGCGCGGCGTCGGACGCGGGGGCGGGGGAGGCGCGGCGGTCACGGCCTGGGCCGGAGCGGGCGCCGCCGCCGGCTGCTCGACGACCGGCTCGGCCGCGGCCGGCACGACCACCGGCGGCGGGGGAGGCGGCGGCCACGCGGCATAGGTGATGCCCATGACGCCGCCCCACGGGTTCGGGTTGTTGCCGTGAGCGAACAGCATGCTGAGATTCGACGAGAGGGCCGCCGAAAGAGCCCAGCCGCTGTGTCCGAACCACACGCGCGCACCGACGTTCAGGAGACCGTAGTCGGGCTCGGGAAAGTCACCGCCGTCGAAAACGTTGTACCAGCCCTCCGCGATCACGTGGATCGTCGGCATCACCGGGATCTCGGCGCCGACGCCGAAGCGCAGCGTGTTGGGAACGCGGACGTCGACGTCCGTCGGCTGCCCCGCGAGCGTGTACGAGACCGTGCCCGTGAACCAGGACTTGGTCACCGCGCCGCCCCACTCCCAGTCCCCGCGGCCGGTCTGGACACGATTGATCGTGCCGTCTTCGTTCGTCGCGCTGCCGGTGGTGACGGGAATGAGCCCGGCCAGCCAGATGCCGAACCGCAGATCGTTGTCGCTCTCCGAGTGGAAGCTGACCTTCGTGCCGAGCCGGATCTTCTCTCCCTCGGAGACGTGGAAGGCGGTCGGATAGAGGTTCCCGGTGATGATGCCGCCCTCCCAGCCGCCGCCCGTCTTGGTGACCTGGCCACCGCCGGCGACGAACACGGACCACCAGTCCGTCAGGCCGAGTCCCATGGAGCCGGTGGCGCCGTACTGCACGAACCAGCGCGTGCTGTCCGGCTGTCCGGCGAAGGACTCGGCGGCGAGGCGGGGTGCGTACCAGCCGTAGAGACCCATCGTGAACTGCCCCGCGCGCGGTCCGTCCGCGGTGGTCATGGTGAAGAGTCCGATGTCCCCGTTGGCGGAGGGAGCGATCACGGCGGGCTGTCCGTAGAGGACGGCGCCAGCCAGGCAGATCAGCATCCCGAGGAGCGCGGTCCGCTTCGCCATCATGCAGTGTCTCCTTTCGAACCGGAACGGGAAACGTATGTGCCGAATAGGATAAGGCAAAAGTCGCGATTTGCCAAACATCTTCTGTTGGGTCAGGGAGGTGTCCTTCCGGACAGGTGGCATTCGCGGAGGCGAGTCAAGCCGCGGCGGGGCGGGGGGGCGTCCTTCCGGCCGCGTGACGACGGCGAAGGCGAGTTAAGCAGCGCTCGCGGGACGACACAGAAGACGCCGGGGCGGCCGGGGAAGCGTCTGCTTCAACTCGCCGGCCTCGCTGCAGCGATCGCTACACCTTGGGCTGCATGACCAGCGACATCTTTTCCTGGAACGCCTTCATGATCGCGGGCCCGCGGATCGAGGCGATGGCCTTTTCGGTGTGACGGATCAGGTCGCGAACGGCCTCGACCCCGCGGCCGCGGTCGATCTCGGCGAGCGCCTGCTTGTACGGACGGTCGATGCCGGGGAGGTTGGCCTCGCCGATCGCCCCTTCCGCCTCCTGCTTCACGCGTGTGCAGAGAATCATCAGGATCTTCTTCTCGTCGCCGAGCGGGGCCGCGGGGCGCGGGGCCGACGACGCCGCCGCCGCGGCCGGCGAGGGCATCGGACGGGGAGCGGAGGAATCCCGCGGCGGCACCGGAGCGTCCGCCGCCGAAGGTGCCGTGCGCGCGGCGGAATTTCCGGCGCGCATGTCGACGAGATCCGAGGTCACGAGCCCGTACAGCACCTTCGCGGTGTCGAACGAGTTGGAGGACGTCGCCCGGGCGAGCTCCTCGACCGTCTTGCGCCCGTCGATGCGGATGACGAGGTTCCACTCCGGCGGGGAGAGCGTGACCGGCTCGCCGAGCTCGCGCGGCTTGAGCACGGGGATGTGATCGACTCCGGGAATCTTCCGGGCGAGGACCTTCCACTCGTCCAGCCGCCGCGCGGCCTCCATCAGCAGCGAGGTGTTGGTCTTGTCGATGGTGACGGTCTCGCTCTCCTTGCCCGGCGTGAACTGGAAGTCGCCGGTCGACCAGATCGCCAGCGCGTAGACGGCCTCCTCGCCGCTGACGCCGTCCACTTCGGCGTGCACGATCCGGCCGTTGCGGAGGTAGATCGAGCCCCGCTCCGATCCCCGGAGCAGCAGGAACATGCCCGTTTTCCCGGATACCGAGACGAGCTGGATGATATCGGGAACCGGGAGCTCGGAAATGGAGCCCTGGAAGGACATAGATCGCCGAATCGTAGCATCGAGGCCGAAATCAGGGCTCGGGGAGGGGTTTCCCCGCGACGATCCCTCTCTCGGCGGTACGGCCCCGAAGCGGCTCGACCGGATTCCGGGCCCGGCTACCTCCCGGAGTGGACGTGGCAGATGGCCACCGCGAGCGCGTCGGCGGCGTCGAGCGGAATCCGCGACCGTTGCCGGGCGAGGAGCGAGAGCACCATGCCCCGCACCTGCTCCTTCTCGGCCTGTCCGTAGCCGACGAGGGCCTTCTTGACGAGCCTCGGCTCGTATTCGTAGACGGGCAGCTTCGCGCGAGCCGCCCCGGCGAGGAGGACGCCTCGGGCGTGCGCGAGCTTCAGGGCCGAGGAGACGTTGACGGCGGCGAAGACGGTCTCGACGGAGACCGCCGCGGGAGCGGCGTCGGCGATCAGCCGCTCGAGGGCGCATCCGAGGAAGTCGAGGCGGCCGGGGAGGGGTTGGCCCGCGGGGGGACGCCAGACGCCGCAACGCTCGAGCACGAGACGGCCGGACTCGAAGACGACCACCCCGAAACCGGTGGCCGTCGTTCCGGGGTCGAGGCCGAGGATCTTCACTGGCGAAAGAGTACCGCTCCCGCGCCGGGAGCAGACGGCGAACGACGCCGATTACTTCTCGGCCGGCGCCTCGGCGAAGTCGAAGTTGGCCCAGACGTTCTGGACGTCGTCGTGGTCCTCGATCGCCTCCATCAGGCGAACCATCTGCTCCGCCTTGCGCGCGTCGAGCACGACCTCGGTCGTCGGGATCATCGAGACCTCCGCGAGGGCGAGCGGCAGGCCCTTCGACTCGAGCTGCTTCTTCACGTCGTCGAGCGTCTCGGGCGCGGTCTGGATCTCGTGGTACTGGTCGGTCGTCTGGACGTCGTCGGCGCCCGCCTCGATCGCGGCCTCCATGACCGTGTCCTCGCTCGCCTTCTCCTTCTCGATCGTGATGTAGCCCTTCTTCTGGAAGAGGAAGCGGACGGATCCGGCCTCGCCGAGGTTGCCGCCGTGCTTGGAGAAGATCGTCCGGATCTCGGGCAGCGTGCGGTTCTTGTTGTCGGTCAGCGCCTCGATGAGAACGGCCGTGCCGCCCGGGCCGTAGCCTTCGAAGAAGACCTCCTCGTAGGAGACGCCCGGGAGCTCTCCCGTGCCGCGCTGCACCGCCCGCTTGATGTTGTCGGCCGGCATGTTGACGGCCTTGGCGTCGTCGATCGCCTTGCGCAGCCGCGGGTTCGACTCCACGGCGCCGCCGCCCTGCTTGGCGGCCATGGTGATCTCCCGGATGAGTTTCGTGAACAGGCGTCCGCGCTTGGCGTCCGCGGCGCCTTTCTTGTGCTTGATGGTGCTCCATTTGCTGTGGCCGGACATGTGGTGCTCCTCAGTGCCGGGATTATATGGGCGACGGGAAGATCGATCGACGCGTCGGTCTCGGGCTCCCCGGTTACGGCGGCGGCCCCGCCTTCTCCTTGATTTCTCGGCATTTCCAGCGACAATAGGTTCAGTTCATGCCCAAAAAGGTTCTTTTGATCGAGTACGAGCCGCGGTACATCGAGCGGGTTCGGACTCTCCTCACCCCTCAGGGTCATGCGATCAGCGAGGCGCATGACGGGGAAGCCGGCCTCCAGGCGTTCGGCGCCTCCCGCTTCGACCTCATTCTCCTGTCCGGCATGCTCCCGCGCCTCCCGAGCGCCGAGGTGATCCGCGAGATCCGGAAGAAGGGCGGCGCCACCGCGCCCCCGATCATCCTGATGATGACCGGTTACCGCGGGAACAACCGCAAGGCCGACGCCCAGAAGGTCGGCGCCTTCGACATCCTCCAGCGGCCGTTCTCCGACGAGGAGTTTCTCGCCGCGGTCGGGGACGCGGTCGAGTCGACCGACGTCGGCGCGCGGACGATGCGCATCGACGTCGCGCAGGTGGCGCAGGCCGCTTCCCCGCTGACCTCGTCCGACATCTTCTCGGACGTTCTCGATGAGCTGACCGGCGGGAAGCCGGCCCGTCCCTCGCCCGCGGCTCCGGAATCCGCGGCGAGCACCGCTCCGCCGGCGGCGGTTCCCGCGGCGCCGCCGAAGCCGCCGGTCGAGAGCGACGTCGACAAGCGGCTGCGCGACACGCTCTCGGGTCTCCTCGCGCCGCGCCCGCCCGCGTCCGGCGTCAAGCCCGACACCGGGGCGGGCAAGAAGGCCCCCTCGGTGGCGATCCCCGGTCTCTCTCCGTCGATGCCGGTCACGCCTGTCGCACCGGCGCGCCCGAAACTCTCCTCCGACACCGACGTCGACCGCATGATCTCGGACACGCTTTCGGGCCTCTCGAAGCCGAAGCCGAAGACCGCGCCGGGTGCGACCCCGCCACCTCTCTCCGCCCCGGCGGCCATCCCGCCGAAGAAGCGCGAGGAGCCCGAGGCTGCCGTGCCGGCGTCGGGGCCGGACCGGTTCGGCCAGTACGAGATCCTCGAGCGCATCGCGTCCGGCGGCATGGCCGAGCTCTACAAGGCGAAGCGCACCGGGGTCGAGGGCTTCCAGAAGATCGTCGCGATCAAGAAGATCCTGCCGCACCTCGCGGACGACGAGGACTTCGTGACCATGTTCGCCGACGAGGCGAAGCTCGCCGCGCAGCTGAACCATCCCAACATCATTCACATCTACGACCTGGGCAAGATCCAGGCGGGCGGCTACTTCATCGCGATGGAGTACATGGACGGGCGCGATCTGCGCGCGATCCAGCAGGCGGGCCGCGAGCTGAACATTCCGGTGCCCGTGCCGCTCGCGGTCTACATCGCCTCGCGCGTCGCCTCCGCGCTCGACTACGCGCACCGCCGCCGCGACGCCGAGGGCAACGATCTCCACATCGTGCACCGGGACGTGTCGCCGCAGAACATCCTCATCTCGTACGAGGGCGACATCAAGCTCTGCGACTTCGGGATCGCCAAGGCGGCCTCGAAGGCGTCGAAGACCCAGTCGGGCGCGCTGAAGGGAAAGATCCAGTACATGTCGCCCGAGCAGGCGTGGGGCCGGCCCATCGACCGGCGGAGCGACCTGTTCTCGCTCGGCGTCGTCCTCCACGAGCTCCTGACCGGCGAGCGCCTGTTCCAGGGCGACACCGACATGAACGTGCTCGAGAAGGTGCGCCACGTCCAGGCGCCGCCGCCCTCGCGCTCGAATCCCGAGGTGCCGCACAATCTCGACGCCGTCGTCCTCAAGGCGCTCGCACGGGAACCGGACGAGCGCTACGCCAACGCGTCCGACCTCCTGCGGGACCTCGACTCGGTGCTGTACTCGTACACGCCGGCCCCGGGGAGTGCGGACGTCGCGATCTATCTGCACCGGCTCCAGGCCGAGGAGGACGCGTTCGCGGACGCCAGGGCGCGCGAGGCGGCCCACGCGGCCGAGGAGGCGGAACCGGCAGCGGCGCCCCGGCGCAAGTCGAAGGGGGCGCCGGTCTCGCGCAAGCCCTCGCCGCCGGCCGCCGCGAAGCCCGCGCCGGCGCTCGCGCCCTCGGCCGAGCCGGCCGCTCCGCCGCCGCCTCCCGCGGCGGTGCCCGGGCCGGCGATCGCCTCCGAACCGGGGCGACCGGGTCCGGAGGTCTTCGGCTCTCTCGCTTCGAAGTCCGTCGAGGTGGAGCGATCCAGCCGGACGCCGCTCCTCGTTGCGGTCGGTCTGGCGGCCGCCGCGCTGGTCGGGTTCTTCGTCTGGCGCTCGATGAAGCCGCAGGGCGCGTCGCCCGCGGCCGTGCCCACGCGGGCCGCGGTCGCGGCGCCCACGCTCGCTCCGACCAGTGCGTCGGTGGCCGCCGTTCCGACGGCGGCGCCGGCGATCGACGCTAAGGCCGTCGAAGCCGAGGTCCAGCGGCAGCTCGCCGTGCGGCGCCGGGAGCTCGACCGTGCGGCGGCCGGTAAGGCCGCGGCGGCCCAGATACCGGAAGCCGCGGCGACCGCTCCTCCGGCTCCCGCCCCGATCGAGCCGACGGCCGCCCCCGTGATCGTTCCGCCGACGGCGGTCCCCGTTCCGACCGCCGTTCCCACCGCGCCGCCAGCGCCCGTCGAGCCGCCGAAGCCGCCTCCCGCCCGCGAGCCCGAGACGCAGCGCGGCGACCTCGTCGGTCCGGGTCCCGACGTGGTCGAGCCCGTGCTCGCCGCGCCGCCCCGCGTCGTGTATCCGGAGATCGCCCGGCAGCAGCGCGTCCAGGGCAAGGTGATCGTGCTCGTCCTCGTCGACGAGAACGGTCGGGTCGCCGAGTCGCGGGTCCAGCAGGGCGTCGCCCAGCCCGCGGTCAACGATGCCGTCCTCGCGGCCGTCAAGGGAGCGCGGTTCCATCCCGCGACCAAGAACGGCATTCCCGTCAAGATGTGGCGTCCCGTCATCATCGAGGTGAAACCGTAAACTCCCCGAAGCGCACACAGGAGGACAACCCGCATGGCCCTCTCGAACGAGCAGAAGAAGTTCTACGAAAACACGCTGACGGTCACCAAGAAGGAGATCCAGGAGCTCGAAGGCGAGATCCAGGAGGAGCTCGCGAAGGTGAAGGACCGTCTGGCGGAGCTGCAGAACGCGCAGAAGGCGGCGCGGCAGATGTACGACGCCGCGTGTCAGCGCCTCGGCGTTCGCAACGAGCTGGAAGAGGCCGAATCGCAGGGCTGAAGGTTTCTTGAGCGGCTCGCGACGGGCTGTTTGAACGCCGCTCGACGCGGCGACGCGAGAGGGAAGATTCCCGGGAGTTCCCTCTCCCGCAATGAGACTTCCCCCGACAGGATCGAATTCTCCCCGGCGGCCGAGCCGCGCCGGCCGATCGCCGCCGGGCTTCTCCCGACTGCGGGAGCGGCGCTCGACGCGGCGGGGTGAGCGGGAAAGGTTCCGAGAGTTCCCTCTCCCCAAATTAGACTCACCCGCGATGATGCCGAGGTCCTGGCCGACGGCCGCCGTCCGACTGCTTCTCCCGCTGGCCCTCGTTCCTCTGGCCTGCCGCGGCCCGGAGCGGCCCGCGGCTCCCGCCGCCGGCGCGCCGAGGCGGGTCGTCACGCTGGCCCCGAATCTCACCGAGATCGTGTTCGCGCTCGGGGCGGGAGACCGCCTCGTCGGCGTGTCCGAGTACTCCGATTATCCCGACGCCGCGCGGAGCATTCCGCGCGTCGGGGGACTGCAGGTCGATCCCGAGAAGGTGGCGGCGATGCGGCCGGACCTCGTGCTGGCGGTCGCCGAGGGCAACGCGCAGGGGGCCGTGCGGGCGCTCGAGGCCGCGGGAATGCCGGTCACCGTCACGCCCTCCGGGTCGCTCGACGCCGTGCTCGACAGCATCCGCCTCGTCGCCGACCGTCTCGGTGTGCCCGAGGAGGGGCGCCGCCTCGCGGACCGGCTCGCGGCCCGTCGCGCCGCGGTGCGCGCGAAGGTGGCCGGCCGTCCGAGGCCGCGGGCGCTGCTGCTCGTCTGGCCCGATCCGCCGCAGGCCGCCGGCGGCCAGACCTTCCTGAACGACGTGCTGACGGAGGCGGGTCTGCAGAACCTGGTCGAGGACCGGCGCGGCTGGCCGGTGCTCTCGAAGGAGTATCTCGCCACGGTCCCGGTCGATGTCGTCGTGATGCCGGAATCGATCGAGGCCCGCGCGGCCTGGGAGAGCGCTTTCGGTCCGGACGGAGCCCTGTCGACCGGCGCCGTGGCGAAGGCCCGGCGCATTTCCCTCCCCGAGGCGGCCCTGACGCGGCCGGGCCCCCGCGTCTTCGACATGCTCGAGAAGCTCGCCGACGCCGCGCGATGAAAGCCCTCCCGCGCGCTCCGGCGATCGCCGCCGGCTTCCTTCTCGTGGCCGCCGTCCTCCTCTTCGCGTTCTCGGTCGGCGGCGTGCACCTCTCGCTCGGAGACCTCCTCGGCGGCCACGGGGAGGCCGGCCGGACCGCGCGCGTGCTGGCGGCGCTGCGCCTGCCGCGGGTGCTCCTCGCCGCCCTCGTCGGCGCCTGCCTCGCCCTCGCCGGGGCCGCGCTCCAGGCGCTGCTGAAGAATCCACTGGCCGATCCGTTCCTCCTCGGGACCTCGGGCGGCGCGGCGGCCGGCGCCGCCTGCGCGGCGCTCGCGGGGGCCTCGCCCCTGATCTCGCCGGCGGCGGCGTTCCTCGGTGCCGCGGCCTCGTCCCTGGGCGTCGCCACACTCGCACGCCGTGGCGGGCGGCTCGACCTCGAGCGCCTCCTGCTCGCGGGCCTGATCGCGAACGCGTTCTTCTCCGCGCTGCTGCTCGCGGCCTTCTCGATCGCCTCCGGCGAGGCCTCACGGACGATGCTGTTCTGGATGATGGGGAGCCTCGCGGACGCGACGCCGGGCAAGGTCGTCGTGCTGGCGCCGTACGCGCTCGCGGGCGCCGCCGTGCTCGTCGCCGCCGCGGCGCGCCTGAACCTCTTCGCGGTCGGCGAGGAGAGCGCCGCCGCGCTCGGCGTCGACACCGAGCGGACGAAGCGGGTCGTCTTCCTGGCGGCGTCGCTGCTGACGGGGGCGGCGGTGGCGTTCGCGGGAGTCATCGGCTTCGTCGGGCTGCTCGTGCCGCACGGCGTCCGCGCCGTCGCCGGCAACGACCAGCGGACGCTGCTGCCGCTCTCCGCCCTCGGCGGCGCGGCCCTCCTCGTCGCGGCCGACGCGGTCTCGCGAGCCGCGCTCGCTCCCGCGGAGCTGCCCATCGGAGCGATCACGGCCGCCCTCGGCGCGCCGCTGTTCGCGTGGCTGCTGCTGAGGACGCCGTGAACGAGACGCTGATCGAGACGCGCTCCCTGTCGGCCCGCTACGGGACGAGCCGGGCGCTCGACGGCCTCGACGCGTCGATCGGGAGGGGAGAGGTCGTCGCCGTGCTCGGGGAGAACGGGTCGGGCAAGTCGACCCTCCTGCGGGTCCTCGCGCGCGTACTCCCGGTCTCGGGCGGCGAGGTCCTCTTCGGCGGCCGGCCGCTCGCGGAGATGCCGCGGCGCGACAGCGCCCGCCGCATCGCCTACGTGCCGCAGAGCGTCGACCTCGTGTTTCCGATCCGGAGCCTCGACCTCGTGCTCCAGGGGCGGGCGCCTCACGGCCGCGGCTTCGTGGCCGACACGGCGGAGGATTTCCGCATCGCGCGCGAGGCGATGCGCGCCTGCGACGTCGAGAATCTCGCCTCACGCGACGCGAAGGCGCTCTCCGGCGGCGAGAGGCGCCGCGTGTTCCTCGCGCGGGCGCTCGCCCAGGAGGCCGAGGTGTGGCTGCTCGACGAGCCGACCTCCGGGCTCGACCCGCGGCATCGGCTCGACTTCCTCGAGACGCTCTGGCGCGTCCACGGCGAGCGGCGGACGACGGTGCTCCTCGTGACGCACGAGATCGCGCTGGCGGCGTCGCTCGCCACCTCGGTGCTCCTGCTGAAGTCGGGCCGCGCGATCGCCCGCGGCCCCCGCGCCGACGTGCTGACCCCGGACAACCTCTCGCGCGCATTCGGCGCGCCCTTCGAGGCGCGGGGGAGCGCCTTCCGCGTGCGAAGCGCGGTGCTTCCCGGAGGCGCCGGCGACCTCTGACATCGAGCCATAAGCCTCTCGGAATCAGTGGGTTCGGGTTCCTGCTACCATCCCCCTCCCCATGTGGTTCCGCAAGGATCGCGCTCCGAAGGAGCCCCGCGAGGGCCGCACGAGCAAGGTGCCCGAGGGCCTCTGGGTCAAGTGCGACAGCTGCCGCCAGATCCTGTACAACAAGGAGCTCGCGCGGAACTTCAAGATCTGCCCGAAGTGCGGGTTCCACTTCCGCCTCTCGGCGCCGGAGCGGCTCCGCATGCTTTTCGACGACGAGGACTGGGTGGAGCTCGACGCGTCGCTGCGCTCTTCGGATCCGCTGCGGTTCCGGGACAGCAAGAAGTACCGCGACCGCCTGCGGGAAGCCGAGGACGGAGTCGGACCCTCCGACGCGATCGTCGTCGGCTCGGGGACGCTCGACGGCATCCCGGTCATCGTCGGCGCGATGGAGTTCTTCTTCATGGCCGGCTCGATGGGCTCGGTGGTCGGCGAGAAGATCGCGCGCGCGTGCGAGCGGGCGCTGGCCGAGCGGCGGCCGCTGATTCTCGTCTCGACCTCGGGCGGGGCGCGGATGCAGGAGGGGATCCTCTCGCTCATGCAGATGGGAAAGATCTCCGCCGCGCTCGGCCGCCTCGCCGAGGCCCGGATCCCCTACGTCTCGGTGATGGCGGACCCGACGACCGGCGGCGTGACGGCCTCGTACGCGATGCTCGGCGACCTCAACATCGCCGAGCCGAACGCCCTGATCGGCTTCGCGGGGCCGCGGGTCATCGAGCAGACGATCCGGCAGACGCTGCCGGAGGGGTTCCAGCGCTCGGAGTTCCTCCTCGAGCACGGGATGCTCGATTTCATCGTCGACCGCTCCGAGATGAAGGCGACCCTCGCGCGATGCCTCCGCCTGCTGTGGGACGGGCGGCCGGCCGCGTAGGGGAGCCGCGCACGCCTCCGCCGTCCGCGCTCCCGCACCTCGAGCGCCTCGAGTCCCTCGGCCAGCGGGGGATGAAGCTCGGCCTCGCCGCGATCGACGCCGTCTGCGAGCGCCTGGGCCGGCCGGAGCGCCGCGTCCCCTCGGTGCTCATCGCCGGCACGAATGGCAAGGGATCGGCGGCGGCGACCCTCTCGTCGATCGCGGACGCCGCGAAGATCCGCGTCGGCCTGTACACCTCGCCGCACCTCGAGAGCGTCACCGAGCGCATCCGGATCGGCCGCGACGACGTGCGGGCCGAGGCTCTCGATGGCGCGCTCGGGACGGTCTTCGGAGCGGCGGACCGCGCGCCCGCCGTGCCGCTGACCTACTTCGAGGCGATGACGGCCGCGGCGTTCGTCCACTTCGCCGGCCTCGGTCTGGACCTCGCGATCCTCGAGGTCGGACTCGGCGGCCGCTTCGACGCGACCAACGTCGCTCCGGCCGTTCTGTCCGCCGTCACGTCGATCTCCCTCGACCACGTGGAGGATCTCGGGGGCACCGTCGCCGCGATCGCCTTCGAGAAGGCGGGCGTGTTCCGCTCGGGGCGTCCCGCCGTCGTCGCGAGCCGCCTCCCGGAGGTGCTCGCCGTTTTCCGCGAGGCCGCCGTCCGCACGCGGGCGGTTCTCCATCGGCTCGCCGACGAGACGCGGGTCGACACGGAGCGGCCGGACCTCGCCGGCACCCGGTTCCGGCTGACGACGCCCGCGGGCGGGTACGCGCTCTCGACGCCGCTGCCGGGCGCGCACCAGGCGGAGAACGCGGCGGTCGCCGTCCGCGCGGCGGAGCTGCTCGCGCCGGCGTTCCGGATCGGGAGCGAGGCGATCGTCCGCGGCGTCGCGGCGGTGCGCTGGCCGGGCCGCCTCGAGCGGTTCGAGCGCGCCGGACGGACGATCCTGCTCGACGGCTGCCACAACGCCGGCGGTGCGGAGGCGCTCGCCGGATTCGTGTCGGCCTCGGGGCGGCGCGCGGACCTGATCTTCGCCGCCATGGCCGACAAGGACGTCGAGAGCATGGGCGCCGCGCTCGCCCCGGTGGTGCGGCGCGTCCGGTTCGTTCCGGCCGCGTCGCCGCGCGCCGCGGATCCGGCGGAGCTCGAGCGCCGGTTCGGCGCGCGGGGCGACGCGCGCGCCGCGCCCGGAGTCGTGCCGGCGCTCGACGAGTTGCTCCGCGATCCCGCGGCGGAACTTATAATCATCGCGGGGTCCCTGTATCTCGTCGGCGAGGCGCGGGGGCTGCTTCTCGAGGGCGCTTTTTCTTGAATGAGGCCATGACGACCGTCGCCGCTCCGTACACCCGCGAACACTTCGAACGGCTCGAGGAGGAGCGTCTGGCCGTCACGGCCTCCAAGAGCGCGCGCGCGGAGCGGCCGCGCGGCGCCGCGACCCCGAGCCCCGGCGACGCGCGCACCGACTACGCTCGCGACCGCGACCGCATCATCCACTCGCGCGCGTTCCGCCGGCTGAAACACAAGACGCAGGTGTTCATCCCGTACGAGGGAGACCACTTCCGCACGCGCCTGACGCACACGCTCGAGGTGGCCCAGATCGCGCGCAGCGTCTCCCGGTCCCTCGGCCTCAACGAGGACCTGACCGAGGCGATCGCGCTCGGGCACGATCTCGGTCACACGCCCTACGGGCACTCGGGCGAGGCCGTGCTCGACCGGCTGCTGCGCGAGAGCCACCCGGAGGCCGGCGGATTCAAGCACAACTTCCAGTCGGTGCGGGTCGTGGACCGGCTCGAGAAGCGATACGAGGAGCCGGGGCTGAACCTCACGCACGACGTGCGGGAGGGGATGTTCAAGCACACGTCGTGGCCGCGCGACTTTCCTTTTCCGCTCGACTTCCCCGAGGGACTCCGCCTCGACTCGGGCGGGAGCCTGGAGGCGCAGGTCGTCAACTGGTCGGACGAGATCGCCCAGCAGACGCACGACCTCGAGGACGGACTGCCGCTGACGGAGGAGGAGGCGATCGAGGAGCTGTCGATCGCGCGGCTGGTGCGCGCGGCGCGCGGCTACGGCAGCGACCCGACGTCCCGGCGCGCCTCGCTGATCCGCGGCATGATCGCGACGCTTTCGGCGGACCTCGTCGACGCCTCCCGGACGCGCATCGACCGCTGGACCGCGGGTTCCGGCATCGAGACCACGGACGATTTCTACGCGCGGCGCGACCGGCTCCCCGGCGATCTCGTCGCCTTCAGCGAGGCGGGGCGGCGGCTCTACGTCGAGCTCCGCGAGTTCGTGTACCGGCACATCATCCATTCCTTCCCGGTCTCGCGGCACGACGGGCACGCGCGCCGCGTGCTCGCGGCGCTCTTCGCCGCCTACCGCGACAACCCGCGGCTCCTGCCCGACGACGTGCTCCGCGGGCTCGAGCGCGACCTCGGCGTGCGCTTCCTCCGGGAGATCCCGCTCGGCGCGATCGAGCGCGAGGTCGCCGACACCTATCGCCCCCAACCCGGGTATTACCGCGCGATCGCCGACCACATCGCGGGGATGACCGACAGTTACTGCAACTCCGAGTACCGGCAGCTCGTCGTCGAGTGACGGGCCAGAAAGGCGCTCCCATGTCCGAGACCCTGACCGCCCCGGCCGCGCTGATGGACCGCGACCTCGAGGTCGTGGACCCCGAGATCGCCCGCTGGATCACCGCCGAGGCGCGCCGCCAGAACGAGGGCCTCGAGCTGATCGCCTCGGAGAACTGGGTCTCGCGCGCGGTGCGGGAGGCGCAGGGCTCGGTGCTGACCAACAAGTACGCGGAGGGCTACCCCGGCAAGAGGTATTACGGCGGCTGCGAGTTCGTCGACAGGATCGAGCAGCTCGCGATCGACCGGGCGAAGAATCTCTTCGGCGCCGAGCACGCCAACGTGCAGCCGCACTCGGGCTCGCAGGCGAACATGTCCGTCTACCTGACGGCGCTCCAGCCCGGCGACACGATCCTCGGCATGGACCTCTCCCACGGCGG
>Ga0335076_10000303_pt1 | contig 43865 bp, 40 predicted proteins | sample Lox_Sample_25_FD_206717 | JGI IMG/M metagenome (GOLD analysis project Ga0335076, IMG submission 206717) | Soil microbial communities from Loxahatchee National Wildlife Refuge, Florida, United States - Lox_Sample_2.5 | ecosystem: Environmental > Terrestrial > Soil > Wetlands | place: USA... | reverse complement strand
TGCCTTGGCCCGCTTTGACCGTTTGTCGATCGCGGAGCGCCTGGATGAGCTGTCGCTGTCGGACGAGGAGCGCGACGTACTGACGGCAGAGCTCGAGTCGCTGGCGCACGCCCCACTGGATCAAGCGGGCGCGGTGTCGGTGCTGCGGTGGCACGCGCTGTCCGGGTACAGCCTCGAGCTGACCCAGTTCACGGGAGGGCGCGTGACGATGGTCGGTGGGACCGGTGCTCTGCTCGACGCGATCGCCTCACCGGCGCCGTTCGAACGTCGGCTCGCGACGCCGGTGGCGGCGATCAGGCAGCGCGGCGACCGCGTCGAGGTCGAAACCCGTTCCGGCGACGGGTTCGCGGCGCGCGCGGTCGTCGTCGCGGTGCCGCTCAACGCTCTGGGCGCGATCGAGTTCGCGCCGTCGCTACCGGACGACAAGCTGGCCGCGATCGCGCTAGGCCAGTCCTCGCGCGGGATCAAGATCTTCATCCACGCACGCGGGAAGATGGTGCAGCACAGCTCGATCCGTCCGGGTCACCCGTTCGGCTACCTCGGCACCGAAACATTCGACGGCGACGGCTCGCAGCTCATGATCGGGTTCGGACCTGACGCCGCCCGATGCGACGCCGCCGACCTTGCCGCTGTCCAGGACCAGCTCGACGCGATCCTCCCGGGGTACGAAGTGCTCGACGCCACGGCCCACGACTGGCTGTCGGACGAGTTCTCTCGCGGCACCTGGGCTATTCACCGCCCCGGCTGGTACGAGCACCATCACGCCGCCATGCAGCGCCCCGAGGGCGCCGTGGTGTTCGCCGGCTCGGACATCGCCAACGGTTGGTCGGGATTCATCGACGGCGCGATCGAGTCGGGCCTGCGTGGCGCCTCATTGGCCGCCGCGCTGGCATGATGCCCAGCCTCGACATGCGAAATTGGAGGCCAGGACATGGCAATCCTCGATGACAAGGTGGCGATCGTCACCGGCTCAGCGCGCGGAATCGGCCGCGCGACCGCCGAGCTCCTCTCCGAGAACGGCGCGAAGGTGCTGATCAACGACCTCGACGGCGATGTCGCCGAGCAGACGGCCAGCGAGATCGCCGGCGAAACCATGGTGTTCGCTGGGGATCTGACCGCTCCGGGGGTTCCCGACGAGCTCGTTCAGGCGGTCATCGACAACTGGGGCAGGGTCGACATCCTCATCAACAACGCGGGCTACACGCTCGACGCGCCGATCCACAAGATGAGCGACGACTGGTTCCAGAAGATGATCGACATCCACTCGGTGGTGCCGTTCCGGATGTGCCGCGCGGTCGCACCCCACATGCGCGAGCCCGCCAAGAAGGAGCGTGAGCAGGGCATCGAGGTGTTCCGCAAGATCGTCAACGTATCGTCGATCTCGGGCACGATGGGCAACGCCGGACAGGCCAACTACTCCTCGGGCAAGTCCGCCGTGGTCGGCCTGACCAAGACGCTCGCCAAGGAGTGGGGCCAGTTCAAGATCAACGTGAATGCGGTCGCGTTCGGGTTCATCGAGACGCGCCTGACCGCCGCGAAGGACGACAGCAACGTCGCCGAGATCCGCGGCGAGAAGGTCCAGTTGGGCATCCCCGACCAGCTCCGCGCGTTGGGGCCGGCGCTGATCCCGCTCGGGCGCGCCGGCACGCCGCGCGAGGCCGCCGGTGGCGTGTTCCTGCTGTGCACGCCGTGGGCCAATTACGTGAACGGCCAGGTGCTGACGATCAGCGGCGGTCAGTTCGGCGGAATGACGTCGTAGGGCTCACTGCCCTCCGGTCGCGCGTAGATACGCGAGCACGGCCAGCACCCGCCGGTGATCGTCGTCGCCGGCGGGCAGGTCGAGCTTGGCGAAGATGTTCGAGACGTGCTTCTCGACCGCGCCGAGCGTGACCACCATCTCACGGGCGATCGCGGCGTTGGTGCGGCCCTGCGCGATCAGCTCGAGCGTCTCGCGCTCGCGCGGCGTGAGCGCCGCGAGCTCCGCCCCACCGCCGCTACGGCCACGATCGGCGATCAGCGTGCTGACGACCTCGCGATCGAGTGCCGTCCCGCCGGCGGCGACGCGCTTGACCGAATCGAGGAACGTCCTCACCTCGCTCACACGTTCCTTGAGCAGATAGCCGACGCCGCTCTGGCCCGCCGCGAGCAGCTCGCCGGTGTAGACCGGCTCGACGTACGCGGACAGGACCAGGATCGCGAGCTCGGGGTGGCGCCGCCGCGCCTCGAGTGCCGCGCGAATCCCCTCGTCCGTGAACGTCGGCGGCAGCCGCACGTCGCAGATCGCCAGATCCGGCTTGTGACCGTCGACGATCCTGAGCAGCCCGGGACCGTCATCCGCCTGCGCGACGACCTCGATCCCGTTCTCGGCCAGCAGCGCCACGATCCCTTCGCGCAGCAGCGCCTGATCCTCGACCACGACTACTCGCACGGCAGCACGGCCCAGACGACCGTTCCCTCTCGGGCCACGCTGTGGACCTCGAGCCGGCCGTCGAGCGCCTCGACTCGCTGCTTGAGCCCGGTCAGCCCGCCGCCAGCCGGGTTCGCGCCTCCCGGTCCGTTGTCCGCGATCTCGACGACCAGCATCGCGCCGTCGAGGTGCACGGTCACACGCGCGCTCGCGCCGGGTGCGTGCTTGGCGACGTTAGTCAGCGACTCGGCGACGACGAAGTAAGCCGCGGCCTCGACCACCGGTGGTAGGCGGTGATCGAGCTGTCCGACCACCTCGACCTTCACGGTCGACCGGCTCGCCAGCGACTCGACCGCGGCGACCAGACCGCGATCCGCGAGGACCGGCGGCGCGATCCCGCGCGCGAGGTCCCGCAGCTCTCTGATCGCGGCGGTGGCCTCCTCCCGGGCTTGGCGCACGAGCGCCGCGCTGTCGGGGTGATCGGCGAGCCGCTCCTCCGCCCGCCCGAGCTGCATGGTGAGCGCGACCAGCCTCGCCTGGGCTCCGTCGTGCAGGTCGCGCTCGATCCGGCGGAGCTCCGACGCCTGCACGTCGAGCGCTCCGCTGCGAGTACGGGTCAGCTCGTCGACGCGGACTTGGAGCCTGCGCTGACTGGGCGCCAGCAGCAGCCCGTGCAGGAGAAGGGCGGTCCCTAGCCCGACAAACGGGAAGATCGGCCAGAAGTAGCCCCCTCCCGACATCGCCCAGATGAGCACGGTGGTCACGACGAGGACGACCGAGACGCTCGCCTGCAACGCGTAGCGGCGACTCGCGCCTTTTGGCCGAAGCCAGGCCCAACGCACGGCGAACCAGAGGCCCGTCGGGATCGCGAACCCGAGCGCCGCCCACATCGGCCAGAAGTAGCCGGCCCCGGTGGCCGCCCATATGACGACCAGCGCGAGAAGGATCACGGAGAACGGCGCGAACGCCGCTCCCCGCACCACCGACCGTAGGTCGATTTCATGTCCGTGGTCAGTCATTGGTTGATCCGATCGCTGCGACACCAACCCCATGATCCCAGCCCCGCTCGCGCCTGCGAGATGCGCGAGCGGGAGCCAGGCCGCGGTCACCCAGCAACGTGAGCGTCGCCGGCAACGCCAGGCCGCGGACGATCGTGGCGTCGAGCGCGATCGCGGCCGCGAGCCCGACCCCGAGCTGCTTGAACTCGAGCAGCGGCAGCGTGGCGAACACCGAGAACACGGCGACCATCACGAGCGCGGCGCTGGTCACTGTCCCGCCAGTCGAGCCCAGCGCTTCGGCCGCCGCCTGTTTTGCGGTGGCGCCGTTTAGCCGTGCCTCGCGGGCCCGCTCGAGAACGAGCACGGTGTAGTCCATCGACAGGCCGAACAGCACCACGAACGCGAATAGCGGCAGCCAGTCGACGACCGCGCCGTCGGATTGGAAGCCCAGCAGCGACTGCGCCCAGTGATGCTGGAACACCGCGACGAGCACGCCGAACGCTGCCCCGACCGACAGCAGGTTGAGCCCGATCACCGACAGGGCCAGCCTCACGGAACGGAACGTCGCGATCATCAGCATGAACGCCAGCCCGAGCACGAACGCGATCACGATCGGAGTGACGTTCGACAGGCGACTCGTGAAATCGAGATTGCCCGCGAAGTCGCCGGTGAGATCCGCGTGCGCGCCGGGAATCTCGCTGGCGACCGCCGGCTCGAGCTCGTGCCGCAGCGTCTTGACCTTGCGGTCGGCCACGCTGAGGCTGGACTCGGGGATCGGGATCTGCAGCAGCGCCGTCCCGCCGTCGCGCGACACCTGCGTCGCCACCGGGCCGCGGCCGCCGGTGATCTGCCGACCTTGCTGCCCGATCTTCCGCAACTGCGCCTGCGCGTGGTGGAGTCCTCGTCCGCTGACGACGAGGTCCGCGGTGTCCGAGGACCCCGGGAACGCCCGCTCGATCGCCGAGGCGGCGACGCGGATCGGCGTGTTCGCCGACACGTCGTTCTCGCCGGGCTCGCCGGTGCGCATCGAGATCACGGGCGCCGCCAGCGCCCCGAGCACGATCAGCGCGAGTGCCAGCGACACGCGGGGGCGGTTCGTGACCCCGGCCGCGAGTACCTGCCACATCGTCCGCCGGGAGCGGTTATGACGGCGGCGCGGCCAGATGCGGCCGCGGTCGATCCGGTCGCCCAGCAGCGCGAGCGTCGCCGGGAGCACCGTCAGCGATCCTACGACCGCGATCAGCACGACGAGGATGGCGCCCAACGCCATCGAGGTGAACACGCCGAAGCCGGTGAACAGCAGCCCGGCGAGCCCGATCACGACCGTCATCCCCGCGACCAGGATCGCGCGGCCGACCGTCGCCGAGGTGGCGGCGAGAGCCGCGTCGGCGGACGCCCCACCTCGACGCTCGACTCGCTCGCGGCGGATGTAGAACAGCGAGTAGTCGACGCCGACCGCCAGGCCGATCAGGACCACGACAGGGGCCGTCGAGGAGCCGTTTGGGGCGATGTGCGAGACGAGCCCGAGCGCTCCGAGAGCCGCGCCCACGGAGGTCAGGCCGAGCAGCAGCGGGACCGAGGCGGCAACCAGCGCGCCGAACGCGAGCACGAGGATCAGCAGCGTGATCGGAACCGAGATCAGCTCGGCGCGGTGCAAGCCGTCGTTGACGAGCTTCGTGATCGCGTTGTCCTCCGAGCCGGCGCCGTCCTCGAGGAACGTGACGCCGTGCTCATGTGCCGCGAGTCCGTCGACATAGTGCTGCACCTGCGCGGCGCTGGTGTCGGGGTTGTTGGGGTCGCCGCGGAGCGTCACGACGACGAGCGCCGTTCGACCGCCGGCGCGAGACAGCTCCGGCGAGCGGTCGGGGCCGTCGACGGACTTGACCGCCGGCAGCCGACTGACGCCCGCCTCGAGCGTCCTGACCGCGTGCGCGGTCCGCTGGGCGTTGCCGGAGCGGACTAGAACATTCTCGGTGGCGGGGCCCTTCAGGCCGGAGGCCGTCAGGCGAGCGTCCGCGCGGGCCGATTCACCGGTGCCCGAACCGGAATGGGAAAGCGTCCGCATGCCGGCGCTCGAGCCGAACACGACGCATGCGACGATCAGCGCCAGCCAGAGCGCGACCGTGGTTTTGGGGCGACGCGCCGCATTCCGAGCGGCAGCGTGGACGAAGCGGGATAGAACGCCCGATCCAGGCGCCCGACCCGAGCCGCCCGCCCTCTCAAATGTGGTGGATGAAGGTGTGTTTTGCATGGTCCGCAGACTGCCTTCGGCGGGCCCCAAAATCGCTGGGGCGATCGGGCGTCTGCCGGTCGGCGGACCCCCGTGCTCCGTGGTGGGGGTAACCCCACCAGCGGTGCGCCGGCGCATTACAACGCCCGAACCCCGTGCCCCCGCGGGCTCTCGGGACATAAGGATCCACGACGTGCTTATGTGCCCGACGCGGTCGTGCGCAGGAGAGCTTTCGGGCGCTTTACACGGTCGTGGTGACCCGGGACCGGGGTCAGCGGCGCTTCAACCGCCGCACCAGCGCGGCGAAGTTGATGCCGTTCCAGTTCTACGGCATGCCCCAGAACCGCCCCTGCGGTTTGCGAGCCATGCGCCAAGCCCACTCAGCGCCCTGGGTCGTTTTACGCCTCGACCCCGACCACCAGGGGTGCGCGGCCGGCAAACGTGGCACCGCAACCCAAGCCTCGGCCAGCGCCACCGCCACCGACGCCCCGAGACGCGAATCAGCGCCGGTTCCGGCATATTCCGGGCTCTAGACACAGCTCACCGACTCAGGTAGAACTGTATTGGACATATTTGTGCACAGCGAGCGGAGGGTGTAGATGGCCGAGAAGACATGGGGTGGCGAGCCCTTCTGGGGATTGGGGTACGAGTGGGATCCCGAGTGGGTCCTCACCGAACGCCAGAAAGAGCTCCGCGACCTGCTGATCGAGCTGTGCGAGAAGGAGATGCGGGCGAACGCCAAGGTCTCCGACGACGAGCTCATGTTCCCCCGCCGCAACCTCGAGTTGCTCGGTGAGCACGGCTTTCTCGCGCTCACGGTGCCCACGGAGTACGGCGGCCTCGGCCAGGATCACGTCGCCTTCGTGATGACGTGCGAGACGATCGCGCGCTACGGCTGCGCGTCGACCGCGATGTGTTACGTGATGCACATGGGCGCGGTCAACACGATCATGCTCCGTCCCACCGAGGCCCTGATCGACAAGTACATCCGGCCCCTGAACAGCGGCAAGATCGGGACGCTCTCCTACAGCGACCCGGAGACCGGCTCGCACTTCTGGTACCCGATCTCGTCGGGCGCCGAGCGCCGGAACGGCGGCTACAACGTCCGTAAGAAGGCATCGTGGACGACGTCCGGCGGGTTCGCCGACTTCTACGTCGTCCAGACGACCAGCCCGGACTTCACCGGCTACGACGACCTGTCGGTGTTTGTCATCGACGGCGAGCACGTCAAGTCGCAGCCATCGACGTGGGACGCGCTGGGGCTGAGGGGCAACCAGTCCGGCCCGATTCAGGTCGACGGCGTCGACATCCCCGGCGACCAGATCGTCGGCCCCGAGGGTGACGGCGCCGCCTCCAACGACGAGGCGGTCGACCCGTGGTTCCTGATCGGGTCCTCCAGCGTTTGGAACGGCCTCGCGATGGGCGCGATCGACATCGGCAAGCGCCAGACCACGCGCAAGCGCCATGTCGACGTCGGCCTCCGCGTCGCGGACTACCCGACGATCCAGGACTACGTCGGCGAGGCCGTGATGGACACCAACGCCGCCCGGCTGTTCGTGTACTCGGTCGCTCAGGCGATGGACAACGCCACCGAGCACAACACGATCCAACCGCCCCCGGGCGAGTTCGCGCGCGCGAACTTCCTCCACTGGGCGTGGCAGATCAAGTTCAACGCGGCCAAGAACACCGCCCACGTCGTCGACAAGATGCTCCACGCGTGCGGCGGCACCGGCTACAAGCGCGACATGGAGCTCGAGCGCTATCTGCGCGACGCCAAGGCCGGCTGGGTGATGGGCCCCACCAACGAGGTTTTGCGCCAGTTCGTCGGCAAGGCGGTCCTGCTTGGATTCGAGAGCCTCGACTACTGGAACCAGCACTACAACCGCCGCGCTGTCGAGAACGAGCTCAAGAAGCTCGACGCAGACGGCAAGCGCGAGCTCGCGGAGCAACTGCTGGCCGAAGTCGAGAAGGCCTCCGCCCCGGCAGCCTCCTGAGCGGACCGTAATGGCGGTCCTGATCAACGGGCTGCGGTCAGTCCAGCCCGAGCTCGAGTTCTACCGCGTCGCCCCCGGCGGCGCGACGGAGATCAAGCTCGAAGGCGACGACCGAGTCCGACTGATCGACCGCCACGGCAGCCAGACGGCCGAGCTCAGCGCCCGCGGCGGCGGCGGGCTGCCGGCGCTGGGCCTCAAAGCGCAAGACGAAAATGGCGGGCTCACGCTGTTCGGAAGAGACTCAAGGCCGGGCAGCGAGATCACCCTGACCGCCGAGCGCGCCACCACGCTGACCGTCAAAGCCCCCGGCGGGCGGATCGTCGACGGCGACGCGCCGGCTTCCGAGCTGATGGTCGAGGTTCGCCGCGCGACCCCGCGAACCCGCGAGGAAGCAGAGCTGCCGCCACCGCTCGCCGAGCCCCGCCTCGACTTCCGGGTCGACCGGGCCACAGCGCTCTCCTACGAGGTCAAGCAGGGCGAGTACATCCAGGTGATCGACGTCCAGGGCAAGCAGTGCTCGGACTTCCTCGCGTTCCATGCCGCCAAGCTCGAGCAAGGCCTCGAGCGCGGTCTCGACGCCACAGTCACGAGGACCCTCATGGGCCAGGCCTACCCGACGCCCGGGCTTCAAGGCAAGTTCTACGACCTCGATATGGAACCCCTCGTCGAAGTCGTGAGAGACACGGTCGGTCGCCACGACACCTTCGCGCTCGCCTGCCAGGCCAAGTACTACGAGGACCTCGGCTACCCCGGGCACATCAACTGCACCGACAACTTCAACGGCGCGCTCGACCGCTTCGAGATCGCCCCCCGCAAGGGATGGGAGGCCCTGAACTTCTTCTACAACACCGCGTTCGACTCCAGCATGCAGCTGGTGTCCGACGAGCCCTGGTCGCGCCCGGGGGATTATGTGATGGTGCGCGCGATGACCGACCTGGTGTGCGCATCATCGGCGTGCCCCGACGACGTCGACCCTTCAAATGCCTGGGAGGTGACAGATGTCCACGTACGCGTCTATTCCCCGCAGAATCGGTTCTCCGTGGCCATCGCCCACCGAGTGACCGCCGACGCCCCACCGGTTCTCACTCAGGAGACGGCGTTCCACCCGCGCACGAGCGAGCTCACCAAGTCGTTCCTCGAATATCGCGGCTACTGGCTGCCCCATTGTTTCAACAACGAGGGCGGGATCGCCGAGTACTGGGCCTGCCGCGAGAAGGTCGTCGTGATGGACCTATCCCCCCTGCGCAAATGGGAGGTGCTCGGTCCCGACGCCGAGACCCTGATCCAGAAGGCCATCACCCGCGACGCGCGCAAGCTGTCGGTCGGACAGGTCGTGTACACGGCGATGTGCAACGAGACCGGCGGGATGATCGATGACGCCACCGTGTTCCGCCTGGCCGACAACAACTTCCGCTTCATCGGCGGCGACGAGTACGACGGCGTGTGGCTCCGTGAGGTCGCGGAGAGAAACAACCTGCACGTGTGGGTCAAGCCGACGACCGACCAACTCCACAACCTCGCCGTACAGGGCCCGCTCAGCCGGGACCTCCTCAAAGACATTGTCTGGACCCCACCGACACAGCCGGCGATGGACGAGCTGAAGTGGTTCCGTCTCCTCGTCGGACGGATCAAGACCCACGACGGGATCCCGATCATCGTCTCGCGCACCGGCTACACCGGCGAGCTCGGCTACGAGGTGTTCTGTCACCCCTCCGACGGCCCGGCGGTCTGGGACGCAATCCAACAAGCCGGCGAGCGATACGGGATCAAGCCGCTCGGGCTCGAGGCGCTCGACATGCTCCGGATCGAATCCGGTCTGATCTTCGCCGGCTACGAGTTCGACGACCAGGTCGACCCGTTCGAGGCGGGAATCGGCTTCACGGTCGCGCTCGCCACCAACGACGAGGACTTCGTCGGTCGCGACGCGCTCATCGAGCGCAAGGAGCACCCGCAAAGAAGGCTCGTCGGCCTCGAACTGGACAGCAACGAAACTGCCGGCCACGGCGATCCGGTGTACGTGGGTCGGCAAAAAGTCGGCGTCGTCACCAGCGGCACCCGCAGCCCGATCCTCAAACGGTCGATCGCGCTCGCGCGGATGGCGGTCCAGTACGCCGACGTCGGCACCGAGGTCGAGGTCGGAAAGCTCGACGGGCTCCAGAAGAGGATCCCGTCGACGGTCGTGCGGATCCCGTTCTACGACCCCGACAAGACCCGGCCCCGATCGTAACGGGCGAGCGGTATCGTGGGCACCGTGACCGACCGGGAGGGAGTGGCGCGGCTCACGCGAGTGGCCCGCCCCACCGACAGCGGGGGATTGATGCCGCCGGTGCGGCCGCCGGTCAAACGTGGGCCGGCGAAGTCCAGCACGGACCTCCTTCCCGCGACCGGTGTCGCCAGGCTCACCCCGAAGTCCGGTGTCGCCGAGCAGGCGGCGAGGGAGTTCCGCCAGGTCATGGGCCGTTTCGCCACCGGTGTCACCATCGTCACCACGGTCGAGAAGGACACCGTCCACGGCATGACCGCCAACGGCTTCCTGTCGGTGTCGCTGCGCCCGCCGCTCGTGCTGGTCTCGCTCGGACGCTGCCGGATGAACGAGATGCTGCCGCGCAGCGGCCGCTACGGCGTGAGCGTGCTGTCCCATGAGCAGCAGCACTTCGCGGCGCATTTCGCGGCCCAGAAGTCCTCGCCGGTCGAGCCCAGGTTCACGTGGCAGAGCGGCCTCCCACTGCTCGAAGGCGCGCTCGCCCACCTCGTCTGCCGGGTCGTGGACGTTCACCGGGCGGGCGATCACGTGCTGTGGATCGGCGAGGTGGAGTACCTCGACCACCGCGAGGACGAGCCGCTCTTGTTCTACACCGGGCGCTTCGGCACGATGGCCGAGCTCTCCGACGAGCGCCGCGGCTGAACAAATGCGCTCAAGCTAGCCGTCGGGCGCGATCCAGATCAGGCAATCGGTCTGACGGCGAACGCGGCGCGCAGCGAGCCGAAGCTGCCACCGGGGGCTGCGCTGCACGTCCGGGCCGAGCACGACGAGCGCGGCGTGACGCTCGGCGACGAGCTCGACCAGCGCCGCCAGCGGTCGGCGGCTCGAGATCCGTAGCAACTCGGTTCCGATCCCAAGGTCGGCAGCCCGGCTCGCCGTCGCCCGCACGGCCTCGAGATCCTCCTCGTGCGGGAGCGTGGCGTATTCGCGGGCCAGCATCATCGTCGCCGGATACAGCGGCAGCATCATCAGGTTGGCGACGATCAGCCGCGCGCCGACTTCGAGGGCGCTGTCGAACGCCATCCGCTCGGCCCGGGGATCGATGCGGACCGAGAACGTCGCCAGGATCACCGGCCGCACGGATAGCGATGTTAGGCCCTAGGGCCGTTTGACCCCCTTTATACAAACTGGTATAAGAGCGGCGGCTTTTCGTGGGGCCAGCCACAAGCCGGTCGTGACCCAGAGGGATCGAGCACAGGAGGAGTAAGTTGGCTACAGCCACCGTCGAGGAAGTTCAACTCCTCAAGACGCTGCGATGGTACGACGGGTTCGTAATCGCGCTGTGCAACCCGGGCTTCATGTTGGGCTTCCTCGGCTTCACGCTGGGAGTCTTCGGCGCGGTCGGCTCGATGATCCTGTGGGGAGCGTCGGCGTTCATCGGGATGCTTCAGGCGTGGATCTACTCCGAGCCCGCGACGATGTTCGGCAACCGCAGCGGCGGCATCTCCCTGTACGCCCACGAGGGCTGGCGGCGGTACACGACGCTGGTCGGGCCGCTGTCGGCGTTCGGGTACTGGATCGGATGGTCGGTGGTGCTGTCGATCTTCGGCAAGATCATCGGCGACCTGGCCCAGGCGCAATGGTGGCCCCACTCGGCCTGGACGATCACGATCTTCTCGAACCATCTCGGCCTGCCCCACTTCATCGCGATCGGCACGATCCTCGCGGTCTGGATGTTCAACGTTTTCGGGCTGCGTCCGGCGGTGTGGTTCAGCTACGCGTGTGCCGCCCTGCTGATGATTCCGCTCGCGCTGTTCATCATCGTTCCCTACTTCACGGGCGACTGGCACTCCTCCAACGTCCACGCAACCTTCCCCGGGCCCTGGGGCGGCCTGAAGATCGCACTCGTCTACATGTTCCTGCTTGCCTGGTCCACATACGGCACCGAGGCGTGCGCGACGTTCGCACCGGAGTACCAGGACACGCAGCGCGACACGTCCAGGGCGCTCCGCAGCGCCGCGGCCTTCCAGCTTTTCGTCTGCATCCTCGTGCCGCTGGGCTTGGGCGGCGTCACCGGAGCGGTCAGCTCGGGGGCTGAGGGCCAGTTCTACACCGCGGCGATGACGCAGATCGTCGGCCACGGCGCCGCGAGCTTCTTCACGATCTGCATCATCGCCAGTCTGCTGCTGTCGATGACCTCATCGACAGCCGACGCCGGGCGCGCGCTGTTCGGCATCTCCCGCGCCGGCATGACGATCAAGCAGCTCGGCACGCTCAACCGCTACCACGTTCCCGCTCGGGCGATGACCGTCGATCTCGTGGTGAACATCGGTCTGGTCGTGTTCATCACGTCAAACCTCGCCATCCTCTACCTCAGCAACATCGGCTACGTGCTCTGCCACGTGTTCGCGTTGAGCGCGTTCCTGCTGCTGCGGCGCGATCGGCCCAACTGGCCTCGCCCGATCAAGGTCAGCGCGGTCTGGTTGCCGATCGCGGGGTTCCTGTGCGTGCTGAACGCCCTGTTCCTCGTCGTCGGCGCGCTCGCGCCGAAGCTCAACGGCTACGGCACCTGGACCGACTTCTGGATCGGCATGGCCGTGCTGATCGGCTCGCTGCTCTTGTTCTTCTACCGGCGGATCGTGCAGGATAAGGAGTCGATCCACTGGAGCGAACCCACACCGAGCATGCCCGACCAGGAGGAGATGGCCGAGCTGTCGGCGCCTCCGGCGGTAATTCACGCGTAAAGAGGAGCAGCCATGAGCACCATAGTCGTCGGTTACGACGAGACGCCGGGATCGCAGCACGCGCTGGAACGGGCGGCGACGCTTGCCAAGGCATTGGGAGCGAAGCTCGTGGTGACGAGCGTCACGCCGGTGCTGATCAGCTCCGGACGCTCGGCCGGCGCGATCGACTCCACTGACCCACCCGAGAAGCACGCCAAGGAGCTTGAGACGGCGCGCACCTACCTCGAGGGTCAGGGCATCGAGGCCGATTACCAGGGAGCCATCGGCGAGCCCGCCGACGCGATCGTGCAGCTCGCGAACGAGCGAAAGGCCGAGATGATCGTCGTCGGGACCCGAGAGCCGAACCTCATCCAGCGTCTGACTGGCCAGAGTGTGAGCGAGTCGGTGACCCATCGCGCTCACTGCGATGTGCTGATCGTTCACCACCCCCACGGCTAGCCTCCCGGCCGTGTCCGGAGACGCGGCCGGCCCGAGGATCCTTCCGTACGGGTCGTGGACGACGCCGGTCACTTCCGCGGTGGTCGTCGAGTCGGCCGTCGGCCTCTCGGATGCCCGGATGGACGGCGACGACGTGCTGTGGGGCGAGCGCCGACCAACCGAGGGCGGCCGGACGCAACTGGTTCGCCGGCGCGCGGACGGGACGACGATCGATCTGCTTCCCGAGGGACAGAGTGCCCGCACGGCGGTGCACGAATACGGCGGTGCCGCCTGGTGGGTGCGCGAGGGAATCCTCTGGTTCGCGTCGTGGGACGACCAGCGGCTGTACCGGCTCGAGGTCGAGGCGAGCACCGCAGTCCCGATAACTCCGACCCCGGAGACGCCCCGCGGCGACCGCTATGGCGACGGTGACCTGAGCCCCGACGGTCGGTGGATCGCATGCGTCCGCGAGCACCACCCGGGAGACGGCCGCGGCGCAGTCGACGTCCGCAACGAGATCGTCCGGCTGGCCGCAAACGAGGAGTCGATCCCCGAGGTGCTCGTGACCGGCCCGGATTTCGTGTCGAACCCACGCTGGAGTCCGGCCGGCGACCGCCTGTGCTGGATCGAGTGGGATCACCCACACATGCCGTGGGACGCGACGCGGCTCGTGGTTCGCGATCTCGCGAGCGGCCGGGACACGGTGGTGGTGGGAGAACCGAACGAGGCGTGCCAGGGCGCAAGCTGGCAGGCCGACGGGACGCTCGTGTTCATCGGCGACCGGACCGGCTGGTGGAGCCTTTACCGCTGGTCCTCGCAGGACGAGACGGTAACGCCGCTGGTGGCGATCGCCGCCGACATCGGTGAGCCACCTTGGGTGCTCGGCCGATCTCGTTACGCGGTCCTGCCCGACGGCCGGATCGTGTTTGCACGGTGGCGTGACGGCTTCGACGGCCTCGCTATCCGGCTGCTCGACGGCACGGTGTCCGACCTCGACCTCGGGTTTTCGTCGGTCTCGTGTGTCCGGGCCGCGACGGGCTCCGAGCTGCTGGTGATCGCCGGCACGCCGTCGGCCGAGCCGTCGATCACCCTGATCGCCCTCGGCGACGCGAATCAGGTGGGCTCGCGCGTCACGCTGTGTCCGGCGCGAGACCTTGCTGACCTCGGTGTCGACGCCGCGTACGTGTCGACACCCGAGCCGGTCGCGTTCCCGTCAACGGGCGGCAGGACGGCCTACGGCCTGTTCTACACGCCGACCAATCCGACCTGCGTCGCGCCCGACGGCGACCTGCCGCCGCTCCTGGTCTTCATCCACGGCGGTCCAACCTCGGCCGCCGACCCGGTGCTGGACCTCGGGCTTCAGTACTGGACGAGCCGCGGCTTCGCGGTGATCGACGTCAACTACGCCGGCTCGACCGGCTACGGCCGCGCCTATCGCGACGCGCTCGACGGCGAGTGGGGCGTGGCCGACGTCGAGGACTGCATCGCCGCAGCCGCATGGCTGGCCGAGCAGGGCCGGGTCGACCCGTCTCGGCTGTGCATCCGCGGCGGCTCGGCCGGCGGGTACACGACGCTGGCGGCGCTCGCGCGAGCCGACACGGCGTTCGCGGCCGGTGGCGATTCCTACGGGATCGCCGATCTCGAGGTCATCGCCCGCGAGACCCACAAGTTCGAAAGCCGGTACCTCGACAGCCTGATCGCGCCGTATCCGGAAGGCCGCGACATCTACCGCGAGCGCTCGCCGATCCATCACGTCGACGCGTTCACGCGCCCGCTTATCGTGATTCAGGGACTGGAAGACGAGGTCGTCCCGCCGAACCAGTCGGCGATGATCGTCGACGCCCTCAGATCCAAGGGCGTGCCGGTGGCGTACGTGCCGTTCGAGGGCGAGCAGCACGGCTTCCGCCGGGCCGAGAACATCCGCCGCGCGCTCGACGCCGAGCTCAGCTTCTACGCACAGGTGTTCGGCTTCGAATTACCGCCGGCCGAGGGCATCGACCCGGTGGCGATCGAGAACCTCTAAGCCTGATCGCGTGCGGGGGAATTCGGCTCCGCCACGCTACTGGCCCTGGTCCGCCGCTGGGCCGAATTGTCCGTCCAGCAGCGCCTCGAGCGAGAACACGGCGTCGTCGATCCCCGCGTGCGGGTCGCCGATCGCGGCGAACCGCGCCGGCACGGTGGCGATCGTGAAGTCGTGCGGATCCAGGCTGTCCTCGAGCTCGTCCCAGGTGATCGGCGTCGACACGGTGCCGTCACGATTTCCTCGCACCGAGTACGCGCTCGCGATCGTGTGGTCGCGAGCGTTCTGGTTGTAATCGACGAACACCTTGCGGGGATCGCGGTCCTTGCGCCACCAGGTGGTGGTGGCATCGGCGGGGATCCGCCGCTCGACCTCGCGCGCGAACGCGAGCGCCGCCTCGCGCACCTCGCCGAAGTCCCACCGTGGTTCGATCCGGACGTAGATGTGCAGTCCATTCCCGCCCGAGGTCTTCGGCCAGCCGACTGCCCCGATCTCGTCGAGCACCTCGTGGGCGACGCGCGCCACCCGACACACCGCGTCAAACGAAGCCTCGGGCATCGGGTCGAGGTCGATTCGCCACTCGTCCGGCTTCTCGACATCCGCGCACCGAGAGTTCCAGGGGTGGAACTCGACGGTCGACATCTGCACCGCCCAGATCACGCTGCCGAGCTCGGTCACGCACAGCTCGTCCGCGGTGCGGCCGAAGCGCGGGAAGTAGATGTTCACGGTCTCCACCCACGGCGGCGCGCCCTTCGGCAGCCGCTTCTGGTGCACCTTCTGCCCGTCGACACCGTCCGGGAAGCGGTGGAGCATGCACGGGCGCTCGCGCAGCGCCCGAACGATCCCCTCGCCCACGCTCATGTAGTACCGCGCGAGGTCGAGCTTGGTCTCCCCGCGCGCCGAGAAGTACACGCGATCGGGGCTCGAGATCCGGACGGTCCTACCGTCGACTTCGAGCTCGACGGCCTTGCGTGAGTCGGTGGCCACGGTCATCCCAGGTTAGACCGCGGGCGGGAGGGGTCCGAATCAAAATCTCATCGAACCGCGGTCTGCAGCAACTGTTGCGCGGCCCGCGCGCCGCTCCGGAGCGCGCCCTCCATCAGCCCGTGCCAGCCGCCCGCCGTGTGCTCGCCGGCGAAGACAAGAGGCCCGACCGGCCCCGAAAGCCCCGCGCGGCCGAGCGGCACCGAGGCTGACGCGGCCGAGTAGGCGCCGCGCACCCACGGGTCATCGGCCCATGTGGAGAGCAGTACCCGATCGAGATCCAGCTCCAGGTCGGGCCGGAGCGCCGCCAGCGCCTCGAGCCACCGCCCGGGACCGGCCGCGACGTCGAGCGCCGCAAGCGCGCCGGGCGATCCGGCGAACGCGCCCACGAACGGCAGGGGCTCGCCGTCACCTCCAAGCTGCGTCCAGCACCAGAACCGCTCGTCGACCGACATCACCTGGCTCGGCGCCACCGGCGTCCGCAGCGCGACGAACAGCTTCGCGGCTTGTCCGTAGCGGACGGCCGTCCGGCCGGCAGGGAGCGGCGGATCAAATGAGATCGCGTCGAGCACGGACGCCGGTACCGCGATCACCGCCGCCTCCGCGACCGACTCTCGACCTCCGCCGGCGACCACCCTGACCTCGTCGTCCCGCCACGCCACGCGAGACACCGGCGCCGAGCACTGCACCGCCTCGCCGAGCCCCGCAGCGAGCTCACGGGCGATTCGATCGTTGCCGCCCTCGACCGTCCACGTGTCGAAATCGCCGAACGCGCCCGCACCCTCGCTGAGCACGGCCGCGTCGAGGTCATCCCCCGGATACGCGCAGCTCACCTCGAACCGCGCCTGGATCGCGTCCGCGACCCCCGGCTCGAGCGCGCTCCTGCGGAGCACGTTCGCGAGCGTGCCATCGTGCGGCGCCGACCCGAGCCGCTCGACGGCCGCCAGCACCTCCGCCTTCGAGACGGGTGCGGCTCCTCTCGGCTCCCGATTGCCGTATAGCATCCCCTTCCGCACGAGCGGGAGCCCCAGCCGCTCGGCGGCGGCCAGAACCGTCCTGTCGTGCGGCAGGATGAACTCGGCCCCGCGCTCGACCACCGATCCGGCGAACGGCACCGACCACACCCGCCCGCCCACGCGGTCACGCGCCTCGAACAGCTCGATCTCCACACCGGACGAAGCGAGCACGTCCGCGGCGGCCAGGCCCGCGAACCCGGCCCCTACGACGATTACGCGCACGGCGTTACTCGGGTTCGATCTTCCACGTGGGCGTCTTCGCGAGCTGCTCGCGGTAGCGCCGCTTGTAGAACGGATGCCCGAGCGTGCTCCAGACCGTTGCGGCGAAGGCGACGAGGAGCACGCCCCCGAGCGCCTTGCCGATCACGATGAACGCGATCACGCAGATCAGGGAGAACGCGCTGATCAGGAGCGGCACGCGGCGATAGCGCAGCTGCGTGCGGCGCAGGTCCGCGTATTCCTCGAGCGGGATCCGGCGCGTGTTCCAGGTCCGGCCGCACTTCTCGCACGTCCACCGCTCCCCGTAGTGGAGGTAGCGGCGCTCGCCGCACTCGCAGTCGATCGTGATCGGCGGGCCGCGTCGAATCGATCTGGGCAGCGCCTCCTGGTCGCTCACGACCATCTCAGTGCGCCGGGGGCTCCCATCCTTCGAGCACCGTCGGCTTGTAGTCGGTCCCGACCGTCCGCGATCCCTCGACCCACGGACCGAGCTCCGGCTGGGCGAACTTGCAATGTCGCTCCTTCAACGCGATCCCGTACGAATTGCCGGACTGTAGATGTTTGATCAGCACCTTGCGGGCGATGTCGTTCTCGCGCCCCACCGGAATCGGGAAGTAGATCTTCAAGAATGAGTTCGAGTAGCGGTCGAACACCGCCGGCACGCCGTCCTCCTCGAGCAGCTCGATGTCCTCGAGCCAGTTGATGTCCTCGCCGGGGGTGGCGGCCAGCAGATCGACGTCCTCGACCAGCGACATATCCTCCTGGTAGCGAAACCGCCGGCCGGCGAGATACTCGGCGTCGATCGAGATCGTGTATTCGGTCTCGCTCACGACCCCACCTCCTCGCGCTCGACCTCCAGATAGTCGATCGGATTCTCGACGTGCCGCTCGAGCAGCCGCTCGATTCGGGCCAGGGTCCGCTCCTCGGACACTCCGGGGATGTAGTCGGTGCCGGCGAGCGGCACCCGCGCCATCGCCGAGGCCTCGACCGTCAGCGCGGCCAGATCCTCGGGCTCGAGGCTGTGGACGTCGGTCTTCCCGCACGCCCGCGCGAGCATCTGGCACTCGAGCGTCATCGTGTGCAGGAAGTTGTAGACGCGGTTTGCCGCCTCGTCGACGACGAGGCGCTTGCGCAGCTCCGGGTCCTGGGTGGCCACGCCGACCGGGCAGCGTCCAGTGTGGCAGTGGTAGCACTGGCCTGCCGGCACCCCCACGGTGCCCTCGTAGTCCGTCACCCCGGGAATCTCCTTGTTGCAATTCAAAGCCATCAGCGAGGAGTGCCCGATCGCAATCGCGGTCGCGCCGAGCGCGAGCGCTTTGGCCACGTCGGCGCCGTTGCGGATCCCGCCGGCGACGACTAGGTCGACCTCGTCGGCCATCCCGACGTCCTCGAGCGCGCGCCGCGCCTCCGGGATCGCCGCCATCAGCGGGATCCCGGTCTCCTCGGTCGCGATGTGGGGTCCCGCCCCGGTCGAGCCCTCGGCGCCGTCGAGATAGATGATGTCCGGGCCGCACTTCGCGGCCATCCGCACATCGTCGTAAACGCGCGCCGCACCGAGCTTCAGCTGGATTGGGACCTCGTAGTTGGTCGCCTCCCGGATTTCCTGGATCTTCAGCGACAGGTCGTCGGGCCCGAGCCAGTCGGGATGCCGGGCCGGCGAGCGCTGGTCGATGCCGGCCGGAAGCGAGCGCATCTCGGCGACCTGCTCGGTGACCTTCTGGCCCATCAGGTGGCCGCCGAGCCCGACCTTGCAACCCTGGCCGATGAAGAACTCGACCGCGTCGGCCAGCATCAGGTGATGCGGGTTGAAGCCGTAGCGGCTCTGGATGACCTGGTAGTACCACTTGGTCGAGAGGTCCCGCTCGGGCGGGATCATCCCGCCCTCGCCCGAGCACGTCGCGGTCCCGGCCATCGATGCGCCCTTGGCGAGCGCCATCTTGGCCTCGAGCGACAGCGCGCCGAAGCTCATCCCGGTGATGTAGATCGGGATGTCCAGCTCGATCGGCTTCTTGGCGAAGCGGGCGCCGAGCACGGTCTTGGTAACGCACTTCTCGCGGTAGCCCTCGATCACGAACCGGGTCAGCGTCCCCGGGAGGAACATCAGCTCGTCCCAGTGCGGGATCGGCTTGAACATCGAGAACCCGCGCATCCGGTAGCGGCCGAGTTCGGCCTTGACGTGAATGTCGTCGATTACCTCGGGAGTGAAGATCCGGCTGCGTCCGAGCCGGTTGCGCGCCATCGGGGCGTTTTCGTCGGCGACTGTCATCACAGCACCAGCTTCCTTTCCGAAGGCTCGAGCGAGTCGTAGTTGTAGAGCTTCTTGCCGCACACGAACTTCTGGAGCTCGGGCGGGTCGCCCAGACCGTAGATCCGGAACTTGCGCGTGATGAACTCGGTATCCGCGTCGGTCCACTCGCCCGGCACGCAGTCGATCCCGAGCGAGGCGATCTCGCCGCCGACGTAGATCGTCCCGTCGTACATCGAGTCGCCGAGTCCGTGGCCGGCGTTGCCGCAGATGATCTGCCGACCGCGCTGCATCATGAACCCGGTCATCGAGCCGGCATCGCCCAGCGAGATGATCGTCCCGCCCTTCTGGTCGATCCCCGTGCGCGCCCCGACCTGTCCGTGGACGACGACGTCGCCACCGCGCAGCGCCGCGGCGGTCAACGACCCGGCGTTGCCGTCGATCACGCACACGCCCGACATCATGTTCTCGCAGGCCGACCACCCGACGCGGCCGGTGATGTGGACCTCCGGACCGTCGATGAGCCCACACGCGAAATAGCCGAGGCTCCCCTCGAACGTGATCCTGCACCGCTGCAGGATCCCGACGCCGAGTGAGTGCTTGGCGCCCGGGTTACGGACGGTGACGTCTCGCACGCCCTCGCCGTAGATGAGCCGGCGCAGCTCGAGGTTGATCTGCCGCGTCGTCAGCTGGCGCGCGTCGAAGCTGGCCCGGTCGCCGTCAATCTCGGCGATCCGCGGGACGGTCTCGTCGAGCTCGACCAGTCCGCGCGGGTCGAACCGCGCCTGCGGGACCGCGCCCGGCGCCTCTACCGTGTCCATACCATCACCTGGCTCTCGTACGGGTCATACGTCTCGATCTCTCGGTCGATCACCGCGCGGATCGCCATCTCCTCGGAGGCGAGCACGACCATGTCGCCGCCCTCATAGAGCACGAGCGGCTTAGCCGCGAGCTCGTCCTTGGCCATCCCGAGCGCGTCATCGGACACGCAGATGTAGGTGAACACGCCGTCGAGGTCCTCGAGGCTCATCCGCATCGACCCCTCGAGCGTCGCGCCCTCGGACATCTTCTGCGCGAGGTACACGGCGATGATCTCCGAGTCGCAGTCCGACGCGAACCGGTGCCCCATCCGCTCCAGGCGCCGGCGCCACTGGTGATAGTTGGTCAGCTGGCCGTTGTGGACGACCGCCACGTCGGAGAAGGGATACGCCCAGTACGGGTGGGCGTTCGAGATATCGACGTCCGACTCCGTCGCCATCCGCACGTGTCCGATCCCGTGTGTGCCGATGTAGCCGTCGAGCTTGTACGCGTTGGCGACGGTTGCGGCGTCGCCGAGGTCCTTGACGATCTCGAGCGCTGAGCCCGCCGACAGCACCTCCGCCCCGGGCACCGATTCGACGTAGTCGGCCACGTGCTTGAGCTCACCGTCGTACGCGAGCGCGGCCGAGATCGTGTACTCGTTGATGTCCTCGATCGAGTCGACGCGAGCGCCGGCGGCGCGCAGCCGCGCCTCCACTTCACGCCGGCGCCGGCGCAGCCGCTCGGTGTACTCGATGTCCTCGTTCCCGCCGCCGTCGTCGAGCTTGATCCGCATGATCAGGTCGGTGCTCGGCCTCCGGTACAGCGCGTACCCGGTTGAGTCGGGGCCGCGGTGCTTCATCGACTGGAGCATGCGCGTCATGTCCGCGCCCAGCCGGTGAGCACCGTTGCCGTTTCGATAGATGATTCCCGCGATTCCGCACATGGCTTAAGGAAGCACCTCGAGGTACTCGTTCCGCTCCCAGTCGGTCACCGCCGCCAGGTAGCGCTCCCACTCGTCGCGCTTGTACCAGTCGAACACCTTGTACAGGCGACCGGGGATCGCGGCCTGGATCAGCTGGTCGGCCGCGAGCGCGTCCAGCGCCGCCCCGAGACTCTCGGGCACGCGCTCGATCTCGACCCCCTGCTGCAGCAGCTCGTAGGTGTTGCCCTGCTGAGGCGGACCCGGGTCGAGCTTGCGCCGGACGCCGTCTAGCCCGGCCTGGAGCAGCGCGGCGGTCGTCATGTACGGGTTGCACGACGAGTCGACGCCGCGATACTCGAACCGGCCGCCGGTCGCGACGCGCACGGTCGTCGTGCGGTTCTGCCAGCCCCAGTTCTTGTAGATCGGGGCCCAGAAGCCCGTGTCCCACATCCGGCAGTAGGAGTTCACGGTCGGGTTGCCGATGCACATCAGCGCGCCGAAGTGCTCGAGCATGCCACCGAGGAAGTTCCGCGCGATCTCCGACAGCTGCGCCGGCCCATCGGGGTCGTGGAACACGTTGACGCCGTTCTCGTCGACGAGCGTGAAGTGGTGGTGGTGACCGTTGGCCGACACGCCGGTGAACGGCTTCGGCATCCACGACGGGAGCACGTCGTGCTTGCGGCCGACCGCGGCGCACACCTGGCGGTAGGTCGTGAGGTTGTCGGCAGTTCGCACCGGGCGGTCGAAGCGGAAGTTCAACTCGAGCTGGCCCGGCGCGTCCTCGTGGTCGCCGTAGCTCATGTCGAGCCCGAGCCGCTGGCCCCAGTCGACGACGTCGAGCAGCACCGGACGGAGCTCCTCGAACTGGTGGATGTGGTAGCAGTAGGGCTTGGTGACGCCCTCGGGGAGCTTGCCGTCCTCGGGCTTCTTGAGCCACATCGTCTCGGGCTCGATCCCGATCAGGAACTGGTACCCGAGCTCCTGCTCGAACTCGTGCGCGACCCGCTTGAGGTTCTGGCGGCAGTCGGCGTCGAGCAGGTCACCGGTCTCGGTGTCGTAGCAGTCGCAGTACACACGCGCGACGCGCTCGTCCCAGGGCAGCACCGCGAACGTGTCGAGGTCCGCCACCGCCGCGAGCTCGGACTCCTCGGGGCCGAACCCGATGTAGTTGCCGTGGCGGTCGGTGAACAGGTTGGCCGTCGCGCCATACACGAGCTGGTAGCCCTTCTCCGCGACCTGCGGGAAGAACGTCGACACCACGCCCTTGCCCATCACGCGCCCGGTGACCGAAACCTGCTGGAAGAACACGTACTTGATGCCCTGTTCCTCGATCCGGCGTGTGATCTGCTCGATCTTGTCGCGCCGGCCGGGCGCGTTCCGCGCCTCCTCGAGCGTCGCCGGCGCCGGCGCGATCCGCGGGCTCTCCAGCACGGTCTGGACGGTTCCGCCAAGCGGCACCGTCACCGCGCTCGGGTCGCCGCCGTCGACTGCTACCGCCATCCTCAACTCCTTTCTCGCACCCTCGCGCCGAGCGATGCGACGGACGCTCCCACCCGGTCGCCGGAGTCGACGACCGTTGTACAAATTCGTACAGGCGCGGTTATACCATCTGCCGGGAGCTAGGGCAAGCGCGGTTGACGGTCCTCGGCTTGACCGCGCGACCCGCGCATCATATCCTCTCACTGGCCATTGCGCAACACTATTGCGCTCTACGCAACAGGAGAGTTTCCCCGATGTCAGAACGCCTACCCGACTCGGTCCCCGTCCTCGTTATCGGCGCGGGCGTCCACGGCCTTTCGACTGCCTGGCACCTCGCGAAGCAGGGTCAGCGCGTGCTGGTCGTGGACAAGACCGGCGTCGCCGCCGGTGCCTCCGGGATCGCCTGTGGAGTGATCCGCAACAACTACTTCCAGCCGGCGATGTCCGAGCTGATGGCGGCCTGCGTCGAGGTGTGGGAGTCCGATCCGCGGGCGCTCCACTATCACGGGAGCGGCTACATCGCGCTTGGCCCCCCGGCGCAGGAGACCGATCTGATCGCGGTCCACGAGCGCCAGCAGCGGATCGGCTACCCGTCCGAGCTGTACGTCGGCGAGGACGAGGTCGCCGCGCACATGCGCTCCCTGTACGGCGACTGGCGCGCGCCCGGCCTGACGATCTGCCTCCACGAGCGCGGGGGCGGGTTCGCGTTCAATCGCGAGTCGATGGAAGGCCTTGCGGGCAAGGCCGAGGAGGCCGGAGCCCAAATCGCCGCCGGCGTCGAGGTCACGGGCTTCGAGCTCGACAACTCGAGCGCCGTGACCGCCGTGAACACCACCGCGGGCGCGATCGCCGTCGACCAGGTGGTCGTCGCCGTGGGTCCGTGGATCGCGTCGATCTGGGACATGCTCGGCTTGCCGGCGCGGATCGACGTCCGCCAGCCTGACGGCGAACTCGAGCCCGACCTGCCGATGTGGACGTACTGGTACCTCCAGGAGGGCGAGATCGAGTTCGACCCCGCGATGTTCGTCACCGACGACGGCAGCCAGTCGCCGGTGCTCCACATTGACAGCGATCAGACTCTCCGCGACGACGCGAACCGGCTGATCACGAGCGAGCCCTGGGGCGTGTACTTCAAGCCCGACCGCGAGACCGTGCAGGGTGGCGCGCAACCGCTCCGGCTCGGCCACGAGATCGACATCGACCCGTATCCGACCGGCACCGTCGAGCCGGGCTTCCCGGACATGTGGTGCGCGGCGCTGTCGCATTGCCTCGGCCGGTTCGAGGGCGCCCGGCCGACCTACCGCCAGACCCGGAGCGGTGGCGCCGGCGCGTTCACCGTCGACAACTTCCCGGTGTTCGACTACATGCGGCCCAACGTGTTCGTGGCCGCGGACTCGAACCACGGCTACAAGATGATCGCGGTCGGACGGGAGATCGCGCGCGTACTCGCCGGCGAGCACTCGTCGCTGCTGCACCCGTTCCGGTTCGAGCGGTTCGAGACCGGGGACCTGCATCCCGTGTCTCATAGTCCCTACCCGTGGAGTTGAGGGGCATCGCTGCGGCGCCCGTCGCTAAACCCGGCGATGCAGCTACCAAATACGCGGGTGAATCGCCAGAGTTCGATCAGTCAGAGCGTCGGGCAGTCGCGACCTTGTGAGCCGACCACAACATCCACCATTCGTGCGGCAGCTTCCAGCATGCTTGCGTGGGCGCGGTCGGCCCGTCGCCGAGGTTTGCTGCGTACTACATGGCGGGCGCCCACTGATCCGTTTCGCCAACCGTGACGTATAGGGCACAACACTCAACCGAGGAGAGCCCATGTCGTCACACCGCGAGGCGCCGGCGATCAGCAAGGACCCGGTAGCCGACAACACCGACACGTACGCGTTCGTCTCACCCGACGACCCGGACACGGTCACGATCATCTCCAACTACCTGCCGCTCGAGGCACCGTTCGGAGGTCCGAACTTCTTCGAGTTCGGCGACGACGTCCGCTACGAGATCCACATCGACAACGACGCGGACGGCGCGCCCGAGATCACATACGAGTTCGAGTTCCACACCGAGGTGCGCAACTCGGACACGTTCCTCTACAACACCGGCCCGATCGGCTCGATCGCGAGCCCGAACTGGAACCGGCGGCAGTTCTACTCGGTCACCCGCGTGAAGAACGGGCATCGGAAGACGCTCGCGACCAACCTCTCGTGCCCACCGTGCAACATCGGGCCAGCCTCGACGCCGAGCTACGCGACTCTCGCCGCCGAGGCGGTCCACAAGATCGCGGGCGGTCACACCGTGTTCGCCGGCCAGCGGCTCGAGGGCTTCTACGTCGACCTCGGCGCCGTGTTCGACCTCGGCGACCTGCGTCCATTCCAGAACCTGCACCTGGCCGCGATGGCGGCGGCCCAGGGGGTGAACGCCACCAACGACTTCAGCGTCCACTCGATCGCGCTGAAGATCCCCAAGCACGAACTGAGCCGCGACGGCTCAAACCCCAAGGACCCGATGGCCGGCAAGTCGGTGATCGGCGTCTGGACCGCCGCGAGCCGGCGCCGCGCGCTGATCCGCGAGGCGGGGACGGGACAGAACCACGAGAGCGGCGGCTGGGTCCAGGTCTCGCGCCTGGGCAACCCGTTGTTCAACGAGGTGATCGTGCCTCTGGGCGACAAGGATCGCTGGAATTCGTTGCCGGCGCAGGACGACGCGCAGTTCCTGAAGTACGTCCAGAATCCCGAGCTTGCCGGGCTGCTGCCGGTCCTGTATCCGGGCGTGTTCCCGAACCTCGCGAAGCTCACCGCGCCGCGGGCCGATCTGGCCGCGATCCTGATGACCGGCATCCCCGCCGGGATCGTCCCGGGCTTCCAGAACTTCACCGGAGCGAATCCTGCGGACCAGCTGCGGTTGAACATGGCGGTTCCGCCCACGCGCCATAACCCGAAGGCGCTCGGGCTGATCGGTGGCGACCCCGCCGGCTTCCCCAACGGTCGTCGCGTGTTCGACGACGTGGTCACGGTCGAGCTCCGCGCGATCGCCGGCGTCACCTATCCGCTCGTCGACAAGACCTACACGCCGGACGCGGCCGCGTCGCTGGTGACGGATGGGCTGGGGCGGAACAGCATGAGGTACCTGTCTCACTTCCCGTACCTCGGCACCCCGAAGGGCGGCTATCAGACCAAGCCGCTCCGAGCCGCTTGACCGGGGAATCCCTCTCGACGCCCGACGCCGATCGCGCACGCATCGGCCGAGCCGGATTCCCCACTCAAGTTAGGCGCGCGACGATTACGGGCGCGGTGGTGGGCGCCGAGGTGCCGCCGGCGGGTTCCTCGGTGACCATGACCGCGCTGATCCCGTCGAGGCTGCCGGGCACGCCGACCGCCGCCGACCCGGACCGCGTGACGGCGAACAGCGTCCCGGTCGGCGTCGGCGTCGCGCTCCCGCGCTGCACCCACATCTCGTATATGCGACCAGCGGGCAACGCGGGCAGACGGTGGACGATCAAGTCGCCGTGCCCGCGCGTTATCCGGAGCTCGGCGCTGCCGGTCGAGGCCTGGATCGTCTTCGTGCCGGAGCCACCGGAGCTGAGCGCGACCACGAGGACCACCAAGACGACCGCCGCCGCCGCGAACGCGCCGCCCCACACGAACGCCGGGTGCCACGATCGCACGGGCGTGTTCAGAGGCGCCGCATGGGCCTTCGGAGTCGCACGGACCTCGCTCATCACCCGCCGGCGCAGGTCCTTAGGCACCTGGAGCTGCGCCGCCGATTCGCGGAGCGCGCCGGTCACCTGCTCGAACTCCGCCACCTCCTTCTGGCAGGCGGCGCAGTCGACGAGGTGCGCCCGGAACGCGTCGACCTCCGAAGGCTCGAGCGCTCCGAGCACATACGCCGCCGCGTCGTCGCCGCAGCGGTGCCCGTTCGCGATCCGGTCTTCGCCGCTCATACGGTCACCCTCGCTCCCTCACCGAGGACGTAGCGCATTTTCGTCAACCCGAGCCGCATCCGCCCCTTCACGGTACCGGGCGGCAGATCGAGCATCTCCGCGATCTGGGTGTGGGTGAAGCCGCCGAAATAGGCGAGCTCGATCACCTTGCGCTGGTCCGGGGGCAGCTCGTCGAGCGCGGTTCGGACCCGGCGGGCCTCGTCACGGCGCTCGACCTCGATCTCGGTCCGCTCGGGAGCGCTCAGCCGATCGGCGATTCCTTCGTCGGGCACGTCTCGACCGGCCTTCGACCCGGTCCGCCTCATCGCGTCGACGGCGCGGTTGTGGACGACGCTCAGCACCCACGATCTCACGCTGCCGCGCCTCGGGTCGTAGCCGGTGCCGCTGCGCCACAAGGACAGGAACGCCTCCTGGACCACGTCCTCGGCAGCCGCTCGGCGGCCGCACATCCGGTAGGCGAGCGAGAACGCAGCCGAGGCGTGCCGATCGAAGATCACCTCGAACGCCTGCATCTCGCCATCACGGACGAGCCCCATCAGCTCCTCGTCCGCGAGGCCGCGCATGTCGAGGGAACGGGATCGGCCCCGCGATCCGAGCATGGCCCATCCTATCCCGGCCCGCCAAGCGATCGCCCGAGCTCGGACGCCGCCCTGCGGAGCGGGGCGCGCAGGGCGCGACGAGCGCTCGCCGGCAACCGCGCCGCCGGCCCCTGCAGCCCGAGAATCGCGACCAGCTCGTCGCCGCGCCCGATCACCGGCACCGCCAATGCGTTCAGGTCCGGCTCACGCTCGCCGACCGCCTCGGCGATCCCCGAGATTCGCACGTCCTCGAGCTCGGCGGCGAGGGCGTCCCGATCGGTGATCGTCCGCTCGGTGAACGGCGTGAGCTCACCGGTGACGGCCGTAGCGCCGAACGCCAGCATGACCTTCCCGGCCGCCGTCGCGTGTGCGACGCTTGGCCTCCCCACCCGCGCCATGCTGACGACGCTCGACGACGACGGGACGAAGTCGACGGTGATCGCCTCGCCGCCACCCGGCACCGACAGGGTGGCGGTCTCGCCGGTCTCCGCGACCAGCCACGCGAGCCACGGACGCGCTCGCTCGCGCACGTCGAGCTGCCCGAGCACCCGATCCGACAGCGCGACCAGCTTCAGCCCCAGCCGGTAGGGACCGTCGGGCGAGCGCTCGACCAGCCCGCCGTCCTCGAGCGTCCCCAGCAGCCGCGACGCGGTGCTGGGGTTGACCCCGATCCGGCGTGCCAGCTCGTTGACGCCGAGGCCGGCGTCGCTGCGCGCCACCTCGTCGAGCAGTGCCAGCGCGCGCGCCACCGAGGCCACCCGCCGCCGAGACTCCGCGCTCACGGACGGCGAGTGCGAGCGGCGGCGTCGCGGGAGTTGCGGGAGTTGCGGACGTTCGCGATCGGCGTGGGGCGGGTCGACTCGAGCGAGCGGGTCACGGCGACGTCGAGCCCGCCGGGCGCGAACAGGTCGCGCGAGTACGCGACGCGCTCGTCGCGGCCGGCGTAGATGAGCTCCTCGAGCTCCAGCACGGCCGTGGTCCGCCGCACGCCCAGCAGCTTGCCGGCGCGCTCGCGGGGGTTGAGCAGCGACGGGATCACGCGCGTTCGCGCGTAGGTGACCGGCACCCCGAGACCGATCAGCACGTCGAGCACCATCTGGCCGCGTTCGAGCGCGGCCCGGAGCTCGGCGTCGTCGGGCAGCGACACCTTCGGGTGGACGACGTCGAACATCACCGCCACTGGGGCGTCGTTGGCCACCAGCGTTCGCGAGAACGTGATCGCCTTCGCGATCGGCGCAAGCCCGAGTGCCTCGCCAACCTCGGCGCCGACCGCTCGGCGCTCGATGTTGAGGTCGACCGAGACCAGCGTCAGCCCTCGGCGCTCGGCGAGCGACGAGTACGGCTCGAGGCGCTCTAGCCGCTCACCGAGCGCGGCCGGCACCGCGCTGCGCCCGACGAACGTGCCGCTCCCCTGCCGTCGCACGATCTCGCCTCGCTCCTCGAGCCGGCGAAGCGCGCTGCGCAACGTGCCGCGCGAGACGCCGAGCATCGTCGCAACCTCGTGCTCTGGTGGCAGTCGGTCCCCCTGGCGATAGCGGCCACCGGCCAGCCAGATGTGAAGCGCCTCCTCGGCGCTATCCACGAGCGACGGGCTCCGGTGCTCCGCCGCCCGAGCATCATTCGAGACTGCCGACCGTCGCCATCGCGCCGCAACGTCCTCGCGGGCCACCTCGCGCCCTCCTCCCCAGACAGATTTGAACCTATTGTCGCAAGATGTGCAAGGTAAATCCGGCTCTGGGACCGCGCGCTGGTCAAAACTGAATGATGGAGCCGAATTTCCCTAAGGGAATCCGGCCCGCACGCATAGGAGCAAGTACGGCTGTCCAGCCGGATTCCCCGCTACCGAACGCAGAACTCGCTAGAGCCGCGGTTGAAGCACAGCAGCCCTCGGAGGGTGGCGCCGTCCTCGTCGAGGACGATCAGCCGCGGCTCGGGCTGATCGTCGAGCAGCTTGATCGCCTCGGGGATCGGCATCGTGGGCGTGGCCGTGACCGGCTCGGCGTCCGCGTACCTGGCGGCCGACTCGTCGTCCGCAGCGTCGGCCGGCACGCTGTCGCGTTCGATCGCCCCGCGGAACACGCCGTCGTCGGCGAGCAATACCGTCCGGACGCTCGGGTTCTCGAATGCCCGGCGGACATCGGCGACGAGCGCATCGCCCGGCTGCGTCTTCGGCCGGGACATCATCACCTCACCGACCGTGAGGACCACCGCTTCGTCGCTGGCCATGCGCCCCGTATGCGCCATCCCCTCATACTACGGGCTCTACAGTTGCGGCCCATGGCGCAGGCCGCCGGAATCGTGCTCGCGGGTGGGAAGTCCTCGCGGATGGGCTCGCCGAAAGCGGCGCTCGAGTGGCACGGCTCGACGCTACTCCGCCGCGTCACCGGGATCGTCGCACGGTCGGTCGACGGCCCCGTGGTCGTGGTGTCGGCGCCCGGGCAGGAGTTGCCGGCGCTCGACCCCGCGGTCGAGGTGGTCGCAGATGAGCGGGAGGGGCGCGGTCCGGTCCAGGGAATCGCCGCCGGCCTGGCCGCGATCGGCAGTCGTGCAGAGGTTGCCTACGTATCCGCGACCGACGTGCCGCTGCTACATCCGGCATTCATCAGACGCGTCGTCAGTGCAGTCGATGGTTTCGATGTAGCGCTTCCCGACGTCGGCGGGTACCGCCAGCCGTTGTCGGCGGCGTACCGGGTCGCCTTAGTGGGCGCGCTCCGGGAGTTGCTCGCCGGCGACGGGACGAGCCACGGATCGCTGTTCGAGCGCTCGCGCGTCCGGCACATGAGCGCGGACGACCTGCTCGAGGACCCTACCCTCGCCCGCCTCGACCCAGCGCTCCTCTCGGTCAGCAACCTCAACGAGCCGGTCGAGTACGAGCGCGCCCACGCATTGCCGGCGCCAGACATCGTCGTCGAGGTGGGCTCGCGTCGGCAACGTGTAGGCGCGTGGTCGCTCGGAAGGGCCGCGGTCGCCGCCGGCGTCACCCTCGACAAACACGTCGTGGCCGCGCTCAACGGCGACCAGATCGTGTGCGACCCCGAGCTGCCACTGGTCCCCGGCGACATGCTCGCCTTCATGGTTGTGGGCTAGATCATCCGTCCACCGCTGGGGCCCAACTCGGCCGGCGCGGGTATCCCCACTCCAGCGACAGGAAGTCACAGTGGGGTTGTGAATGATTGTGTTACTGGCACTCGGCACGTGGTTTGCCGTGTTGCTGTTCGTCTTATCGCTGTGCCGCGCTGCGGCGCTGAGTGACGACGCCACAGATACCGCGGATCTCGGTGCCGAGCTCCGGTACTCGACGCCGGGCAACGCGCCGCTCCGTACCCTCGATCTGGACGAGGCCGCAGCCCTGCTCGCCGTGCCACCCGAGCTCTTGCTGGCTTGGGAAGCGCGGTACGGCTTCCCGATCTCGAGCCCGATCGATCGCCTCTACAGCCGGTCCGAGGTACTCGCGCTGCGCAACAGCCTCCGGAGCGAAGCCTCGATCGCCTCGGCCGTCGCACACGCGCGGGAACGTACCCAGCGGCGTCGCCCGACGGCTAGAGCGCCGGTCGGCGGTGAGCCTGGATTCCACGATGAGAGTTCGATGGTATGCGCGTCCCCGACCGATGCCGAGGGCTTCGAGCTGGTCGAACGCCCCCCGGCCGCGCGTGGTGACTCCCTTCCGCCCGCCTGATCAGGCCGGCGTCACGACTCGAAGCCGACGAGAAAGCAAGTCGCACATCGGGATGCGGACGATGTCCAGCCGGTAGCAGTCCTCGATGTCGGCCATCTCACCCGATTCGGTCTCCACAACGTCGACGACTCGGTACAGGAAGACGCCATCTGTCAGGTACATACGGACAAACTGTGACCCCGCGCCACCGCACGCCCATCCGCAATTCGCGGCGATCTAAGGGGTTGAACTACGGAGCTCGTCGTCCCGGACGTTCAGGCCCGGGCCAGCTCGGGCTCCGAGCGCGGCAGCGCCGCGCTCGGAGTTCGACGAGACTTGATCCCGAGCTTGGCGAACCCTGCCGAAGGTGCCACGCCACCCTGCGCGGGCCGGCGCTCCCGCCAAGTTGCGCCCGCGAGTGCCCTGGCTTGGTCCCTGGTCTGTCGTGGGATCTATCGATCCGCGCCCTGCTTGAGGTGGGCTCGTACGGAGAGCGCCAGGTCATCGCTTGTCATTCCGGGCGGACCCCACGTCATCCCTAACGATCGGCGGTCCACGGCGACGGAGGTCGACAGGCTGAGCCCGTTGTCCGAGCGATCGACCCTGGCTGTGAGTGCCAGCGGAATCTCGTGTCGGGCGACCGCCAGTGTGCCGTCGATGGCGAGCATCTCCTCGTCGACCGGTTGCACGAGGGCGGGAATGAATGTGATCTCTCGGTGCTCATCCGCAGGCAGCCAATCTGTAGTTCTGAGGTACCTGTCTTTCAGCGCGTCTCCGGTGGTGACGCTGGTCGCGTCGATTCGGAGCTGTCCTGATGCGCGCCCCCGCTCGTCGATTTCCAGCTCACCCGCAATCGCGGTGAATTCCCCGGCGACGGTCGTGAGCCCCCAGTAGTGCCCGACGGAGAACCCTGCCGTGCTTGCCGCAGGGTCGACGGTCCATCGGCCGATGGGAAGTTCGGCCGCCGGCCGTGATGCGATCACGAACATCGGCGTGACCGAGACCGACAGTGTCAGATGTCCGTCGTCGAGCGCGACGCCATGCTCGACACCGAGCGCATCGACCGCGACGGCGTGCTCGTACGGCCAAGGCCACTCCACCACGATCGGTGGCTCGTCCTCGCCGGAGAACAGGTCCGCGTCCCTCCAGAGCACGACAAGGGGTCCGCGATCGTGTCGTTCGACGGTGAAAGCGAACACCTCGGGTTGTTGTTCGCGCACGATGCGAGCAACCGACGTCGCACCGTCGAGGTGGCGTGCGAGCAGCCCGAAGGTCTCGGCGGCAGGCCGGTGCCGCGTGACCTGACCGTCCTCGTCGTGGGCGAGGAGCAGCAGCTTGCCCTGGAGGAGCTCCATCATCGTGAACGGGTCTTCGTAGTGCGCGATCTCAGGCGCGAGATGCCAGCACATCGTTCGCCGGACGCCGGCCGAGAGCGCGAACAGGTTCCGGCTCACGATCTCCCGGCAGTTGATGCGGTGCCGGCGTTCCTCGAGCTCGAGCGGACAGCCTGCCATCAGCATCTGAAGCCGCGGGGGAAGCTCCAACCGCCTGGCGTACAGCGCCTTCATCGCTCGCCGCTCCGGGGTCTCCAGGCCGGCGGTCCTCGCAAGCCCGCCCGTGCTGAAGTCCCCGCCGGCGTCCGCGAACGCTGCTGCCATCGTGTCTTGCAGCACTCCTTCGACTTCGGGCAGCTGAAATAACGTCGGGCCGTTGTACTCACCGACGACGACCGGACGCTCGTAACCGTGAGCCCGCATCATCTCGCGCACCGTTTCGATGTGGCGCGGGATGTGGGGTGGATCGTCGTAGAGGTGGATCGAAAAAAGGTCGAACCAGTTCTCGGCGGTCGCGAGCACGCGGTCGAAGAACTGCCGCGGCGGATCCACCGGCGACGAGGAGAGGACGTCATACCCACAGCCGCCGAGCACGACTGCGCTGGAGGGATCGGCCTCCCGCACGGCTCGGTGGAACACCTCGAGTTGGGCGGCGTAATCGGCCGCGCTGCCCGCCCAGAGCAGAGGCGTGTTGCTGGGCTCGTTGTTGCATTGCCAGTAGCGGACCCGGCCGGCGCACCGCGACACCATTGCGCGCACGAAGCGATGAAAGGTCTCCTGTTCCTTGGCGGGCGAGGACGGGAGAAAGTCCGTGGGCTGGTTCGTTGCCCAGGGAGAGCTCGAGCAGACCGTCACCCACGCCTCCTCGTCGCGGGTGAGTTGCGCCAGGAACGCATCGACCACGGTCCAGTCCCAGCGGTCCGGCTCCGGTTGAACCTGGCCCCAGTACACGTACACGCGCACCAGTCCGGCGCCCAGGTCGCGGCTCGGGGCGACGAACTGGTCCGGAGGCCCGAACAGGCCGTAGCTCACGCCGCGGGCGATCCCAAGACGAATACCTGATGGCTGGAACTGTGTGGGCGACATGATCCCCTCCCTCGAACTACCCAACGTTTACATAGTACACGTTATGTTTATAGCGTAAACTCTCCGCTCGTGGCAAAGCGGCGAGAGGATGCCCCGGGCCCGCTGATCTGGCTACAGCCGGCTCCGCCCCGGCCGCGTGCGCTCGACCGGGAACAGATCGTGCGAGCGGCCGTCGAGGTTGCGGACGACGGTGGCACCGACGCGCTGACCATGGCCGCGGTGGCCAGCCAGCTGGGGTCCTATTCGGCGATGGCCCTCTACCGCTACGTGTCGAGCAAGGACGGCCTCATCGATCTCATGCTCGACCATGTCATCGCCGAGGTGGAGCTCCCCAGACGGCCCGGGCGGTCCTGGCGGGCAGACATCCAACCAATCGCCTCGCACACCTGGGAGATGGTCATGCGGCACGGTTGGTACGCCCAGCTCGTCTACAGCCGCCCGCCCCTGGGTCCGAACATGATGCGCCGCACCGAGGCCATGCTCGGGACCCTGACCCGCCACGGCGCCTCCACCGCCGCCGCGATGAGCTACGCGGCGATGATCGACCGGCACATCTTCGGAAGCGCGCTCCAGGGCGTCGAAGAGCGGGCCATGGAGGAGCGGTACGGCTTGGCGAACCCGGATGAGCTGGCCCGCGCCATCACGGCCGTGCGCGACCTGGCTGCGGCCGGCGGCGACTATCCGATCCTGTCGAGCTGGATGGCGGACCCCCATGTCGCCAGCGCCACCGAACAGTTCGACCTGGCTCTGAGCTTTCTCCTCGACGGCATCGCCGCACGGCTACGGCGACGGTCCTCGCCGGATAGATGACACACGACGGTTCGTCGCCACCACCGATTCGCGAGCTTCCGGTCGGGGCGCCGGGATCTGGTCCTTACGCTCTGACCGCCGGTCCCGATCGGGCGCTCTGGATCACGCTCGTGCACGCCGGTGAGATCGCTCGTCTGGAGCCGGGCGGTCGCCTCGATTTGTACGAACTGGATTCAGCCACGTGCCGCCCCTCCCAGATCGTGACCGGGCCGGACGAGGCCTTGTGGTTCACCCGCCCTGGCGACGACCGGATCGGACGCATCACCACAAGCGGGGACACCACCGTTTTCCCGCTTCCGGCCGGAAGCGCTCCATTCGGGATCGCCGTCGGCTCCGACGATGCGCTGTGGATCACCGCGATGGGAACCGATCAGATCGCACGCATCAGCACCGACGGACATATCGCCGAATTCCCCCTCCCCACAAGCGGCGCGATGGCCTCGATGATCACGGCCGGTCCCGACGGCGCGCTGTGGTTCACGCTCAATCAGGCTCATGCGATCGGACGGCTCACCACCGACGGCGACGTCAGGGTCTATCCGCTTCCCACGTCCGAAGCCGGGCCGGTCGGCATCACCGCGACATCCGACGCGATCTGGTTCGTCGAGATCGCCGCCGGACAGGTGGGTCGTATCAGTCCGGATGGCGATATCCGCGAGTTCGCGTTGCCTGACCGTGACGCACGCCCTCACGCGATCGTCGCCGACGCCCGCGGCGGCTGCTGGCTCAGCCAGTGGGGTAACAGCAGCGTCGCGCGCGTGACCGCCGACGGAAATATGTGCGAGATCAGCCTGTCCGCGGCAAGCGAACCCCACGGCCTGGCGATAGGCCCCGACGGCGCGCTCTGGGTCGCCCTGGAGATCGGATCAGTGGCCCGCATCGACATCTAGCCGACGCCGGCGCGCCGCTCGTACGGGGCCGCCCTGGGTCGGGCGGCTAGTCGATCAACACGTTCGCGAGCGCGGTCCATGACTCGTGGGGAATGCCGTCCTCGCCGAGCGGCTGGAGACAAACGTGGTCGGCGCCCGCGTCGAGGTGCGCGTGGACGACCTCGGCGATCGCTCGGGCGTCGCCGTGTGGAATGACCGCGTCGATCAGCCGGTCGGAGCCTCCGCCGGAGAGATCGGCCTCGGCGAAGCCGAACTTGAGCAGGTTGCGCGTGTAGTTGCCCAGACCGAGATACATCCTCGCGTACTGGCGGGCAACGGCCCTGGCGCGGACCGAGTCGGAATCGACGACGCACGCCACCTCGGGCGCCACGAGCCTCCCCGGTCCGAGCCGCTTGCGGGCGAAGCGCGTGTGCTCGACGGGCACGAAGTACGTATGCGTGCCCGCGGCGCGCTGGCCGGCGAGGTCGAGCATCCTCGGACCGAGCGCGGCCAGACACCGCTGATCGACGGGGGGCGGGTCGGGTGCGGAGTCGAGGCCGTCGAGGAACGTCCGCATGGTGGTCAACGGACGGCCGTATTCGCTCGTCGCCTCGGGATGGCCGATGCCGATGCCGAGCATGAACCTCCCGGGGAAGTCCGCGCGCAAGCCCGCGGCGGCCATCGCGGTCTCCCCCGGGTCGTTGATCCAGACGTTGAGGATGCCGGTGGCGGCGGCGAGCGTCGACGTCGCGTCGAGCACCGGGCGGACGTCCCGGGCGTGCGGAGAGCCGCCCACCCACAACGTTCCGTACCCGAGCTGCTCGGCGAGCTTGGCCGCCTCGCCGGCGCGTTCGATCCCGAACTGGCGATAGCTGCTCCAGACGCCGATCCTCCCGAGGTCCATCGCCGGCATCCTACGGATCGGCCCGTCAGCTCAGCGCCTCGTCCCGAGCCTCGTGCGCGCGGCGCGCGAACTCGGCTGCCTCACGCACGGACGCCCCCTCGGTCAGGTTGATCGCCACCAGCCGCGCGGCCGCCTGCGCGGCCGCCTCGGCGAGCAGTGCGCCCGCGATCGCATCGCCGACTAGGTTGGGGTTTCCGGTGCGTACGAGGTCAACCGCCAGCTGCGCCACCTCGGCACCCACGCGGGCGATCGCGAGCGGTGACTCCGAGGCGGTGGCGCGGGCCACGTCGACGCGGGCCATTCGGTCGGGGTCATCGCGTGCCAGCCGGAGCGCCTCGAGCACGGGCTCGTAGGCGTGCAGCTCGATCTCGGCCAGCTGGACGGCCTGAGCTCGCAGCTCGGCAGCGCGCCCTGCCTCGTCCGAACCCTCGGGCGCGAACCTCGCCGCCATCTCGACGAGCGCGGCCGCCACCGCGCACGTCCAGGCCGCGCTCGAGCCGCCGCCCGGCGCCGGGGTCCGCGCCGCAACGGCCTCGAGCAGCTCGCCGAACTTGAGCTCAGAAAAGCCCGACGGTCCGACCCTCGGAGTCGATGTCGATGTTCAGCGCCGCCGGGGTCTTCCCGAGCCCCGGCATCTGCACGATGTCACCACACAGCGGGACGAGCCAGCCGGCGCCCGTGTACGCGCGGATGTCCCTGACCGGGAGGGTGAAGTTCTCGGGCGCGTTGAGCAGCGTCGCGTCCGCCGACAGCGACAGGTGGGTCTTGGCCATGCAGACCGGGAAGTGCCCGAGCCCCTCGCGCGTGAACTGGGTCAACTTGGCCTCGGCCTCGGGATAGAAGTACACGTCCTTGGCCCCGTACACCTGCTTCGCGACCGCCTCGATCTTGTCCTGGATCGGCTCGTCGTCCTGATAGAGCTGGTGGAACGTGTTCGGCTGATCGCACGCCTCGACGACCGCCGAGGCGAGATCGGCGACGCCCGCCCCGCCCTTGGTGAAGCCCTCGTTCGCCTCAGCCGCGAACGCGCCGGCCTCGAGCGCGAGGCGCTTGACAAGCTCGACCTCCTCGTTGGTGTCCCCGGGCCGGCGGTTGACGGCAAGAACCGCCGGGACGCCGAAGGTCTGGACCGTGTTGAGATGGCGCCGCACGTTCGCGAAGCCGGTCTCGATCGCCTGGAGCGCCGCGGAGCGCTCGGCGCGGGGATCGTCCTCGAGTCCGGCGTGATGCTTGATCGCCCGGACGGTCGTCACGAGCACCGCTGCCGATGGCGTGAGCTTCCCGAACCGGCAGACGATGTCGAAGAACTTCTCCATACCCATGTCGGCTCCGAACCCAGATTCGGTGACGACGTAGTCGCCGAGCTTCATCCCGATCAGGTCGGCGATCAGGGAGTTGTTGCCGTGCGCGATGTTCGCGAACGGACCGCAGTGCATGAGGACCGGCTGGCCCTCGAGCGTCTGCACGAGGTTCGGCTTGATCGCGTCCTTGAGCAGCACGGTCATCGCGCCCGCCGCCCCGAGGTCCTCGGCGGTGATCGCCTTGGCGCCGTCGAACGAGTACGCCGCGGTGATCCGCGAGATCCGCTGGCGCAGATCCTGAAGGTCGCGCGAGACCGCCATGATCGCCATCACCTCCGACGCCGCGGTGATATCGAAGCCCGTCTCGCGCGGGTACCCGTTGGCCCGGCCGCCGAGCCCAACCGCGATGTGCCGCAGAGCGCGGTCGTTCATGTCGACGGCCCGCCGCCAGCCGACGCGCAGCGCGTCGATGTGGTGCGGGTTCCCGTGCAGGATCGACGCGTCGATCATCGCCGCGAGCAGGTTGTTGGCCGCGCCGATCGCGTGGATGTCGCCGGTGAAGTGAAGGTTGAGGTCCTCCATCGGCACGACCTGCGTGAGCCCGCCGCCGGCCGCGCCGCCCTTGATCCCGAACACCGGACCGAGCGATGCCTCGCGCAGGCACGCCACCGGGTTCTTGCCGATCACGCCGAGACCCTGGGTCAGACCCACGAGCGTCGTGGTCTTGCCCTCGCCCGCCCGGGTTGGAGTCATCCCCGTGACGCACACGAGCTTGCCATCCGGGCGGCCCTTCAGCCGCTCGAGGACCGACAGGGCGATCTTCGCCTTGTAGCGCCCGTACGGTTCGATCTCATCAGCCTCGAGCCCGGCGCGCTCGGCGACCTGATCGATCGGGATGAGTTCTGCTTCCTGGGCGATCTCGAGGCTGGTCTTCATCGGTGTCCCCTTCTCGGTGCTTGTGTCCATCCGGTCCTGGTCCCTTCTAGTGACTGACAGCCGCAGCCGCAAGCTCTGAGACGAGCTTGTCTCGGTAGAACCGCTCGACCTCGAACGGCGCGATCAAATCCGGGGTGCGACCGGTGGCGACCAGCTCCGCAAGCGTCTGGCCGACGATCGGGGCCGCCTTGAATCCGTACGTGCCCCACCCCGCGCTCACATGGAAGTTCTCGACCTCGGTCTTGCCGAGGATCGGGCTGTAGTCGGGGCTGAGATCGCACAGGCCGGCCCAGCTTCGCAGAAGCCGCGCACGTTCGAGTTGCGGGAACAGCTCGAGCGTGTGGCGGGACACCTCTTGGAGGAAGTTGAGCGTGCCCTGCATCCGGTACGTCGTCCACGGCTCGATCTCGGCGCCCATCAGGAACTCGCCCCGGTCGGTCTGGCTGATGTACACGTGCATCTGCGAGGAGACGATCACGACGTCGAGCAGCGGCTTCATCGGTTCGGTCACGCACGCCTGGAGGATGTGGGTGGTGATCGGCAGCGGCACGCCGACCATGTCGCAGATCAGCGTGCTCCATCCCGCCGTGCAGTTCAGCACCGCGCCGACGCTGATCGTCCCCCGGCTCGTCTGGACCTTCGTGACCCGGCCGTTCGAGCGCTCCATCCCGAGCACCTCGGTGTCCTGGTGGATCTCGACGCCGCCCCGGTCCGCGCCGCGCGCGAAACCCCACACGACCGCGTCGTGGCGGATGATCCCGCCGGGCGGGTGGTACAGCGCGCCCAAGATCGGAAACGTGGCGTCCTCGTTTGTCACCTGCATCGCCGGCGCCAGGCGCTTGATCTCGTCCGGGTAGATCACGCGAGAGTCGATCCCGTTCAGCCGATTGACCTCCGCGCGGTTGGCCATCACGAACATCGCCCGGTCGGAGTGCGCGAGGGTCAGGTGGCCACACTGAGAGAACAGCAGGTTGAAATTGAGGTCCTTCGACAGGCCCTCGTACAGCTTGACGCTCGCGTCGTAGAACTTCGCGCCCTCGGGCGTCTTGTAGTTCGAACGGAGGATCGTGGTGTTGCGGCCGGCGGCGCCGGATCCGATGTAGCGCTTTTCGAGCACCGCCACGCTTCGGATCCCGTGGTTCTTCTGCAGGTAGTAGGCGGCCGCCAGCCCGTGGGAGCCGCCGCCCACGATCACGACGTCATACGCGCTCCTCAGCTCGCCCTGGCGGCGCCACATCCGGCGCTTGCGAAAGATGTCAAGCATGTTGCAGCGCTCCCAACCCCACAGGACCGCCACCGAGCGAGCGCGCTGCGTCGTCCACGACGGTCCACATGTACTCGCCGACGGCCCAGCCGAACAGGAGCAGGAACCGGTCGGTGTGCTCGACGAGGATCATCCCGGGCTGGCGGGCGATCGAGCCGGGACGGAAGCTGCCGGGAGGTGCGACCTGGGGGCGGAGGTCGAGCGCGCAGAAGCGCGCGATCACCTCCCGGGCATAAGGTCCGAAGATCGTGAGCGCCGCGAAGCACGTGGTGACGTCGACCGCGTCCGGTGGCGCTGCGTGGTCGCCTCCGATGAGCAGCGCTCTCGTAGGAGTCAGCTGACATATCCACGCGTCGCCTTCGCGCTTCGCCTCGCCGAGCTCGCCGGGGACCCCGTCGCCCTGGAGCTCGAGCTTTCGCAGGTGCGAGACGTCGGCCCATGCCACCGGCCCCGGCTCCGACCCATAATCGACCGCGACGTTCCAGCCGTCGCGGATCTCGAACCGCGCGCCGGCGGCCTTCGCCTTACGCTCCATCGGGCTGCGAGCGACCGCGTTGTTGTCGGCTGCCGCCACGCTCAGAAACGCGAGGCTCACGATCGGAGCACCTCCCCGTCGGGGTCGTAGAACGGCCGGGTCTGGACCTGGGCGGTCATCATCGTGCCCTCGTCCGAGATCGTCACCTGGGAGCCGTCGCGCGCGAACGGGCTCGGGACCCAGGCCATACCGATCACCCGGTCGAGCACCGGCGAGAACCGCGCGCTCGTCACCTGACCGGCCGGGGCGCCCAGCGCGTCGACGATCACCGCGCCCTCGGTCGGCACGTGCCCGTTGGGAAGCGTGAACCCGACCAGACGGGTCGCCGGCTCCTCGTCGGCGTAGTGCTCGAGCGCCCACTTGCCGATGAAGTCAGCGTCCTTGTCGAGCTTGACGATCCACGGCATCGCCGCGCCGAACGGGGTCGACTCCGAGTCGGTGTCCTGGCCGACGAGGATGTGCATCTTCTGCAGGCGGAGGATCCGCTGGGGCTCCAGCCCGAACGGGCGGATGCCCCTGTCAGCGCCGGCCCGCATCAGCGCGTCCCAGACGTGCTCGCCGTATGCGGCCGCGAAGTGGATCTCGTACCCGACCTCGCCGACGAACCCGATCCGTAGGATCAGGCACGAAACGCCGGCGACCGTCGCGTGCTTGCCGTCGAGGTACCTGAATGCTTCGGGCGAGCAGTCGAGGTCGGTCAGCTCACCGAGGATCTCGCGCGCGCGGGGACCGGCGAGGTTGACCGCGGACAACCCCTGCGTGAGATCGGTCAGCTCCACGCGCATCCGCCAGTCCGCGAGCCACCACGAGAACCACTCCTCGACGGCGCCGGCGCCGCTCGAGGTCGTGGTGACGTAGAACGTGTCCTCGTCGATCCGGCAGATCGTGCCGTCGTCGACGATCCGGCCGGCGTCGGAGCTGATCACGCCGTACCGAATGCGGCCGGGCTCGAGATCGCTGAAGCGGTTGGGGTATAGGCGGTCGAGGAACTCGCCCGCGTCGGGTCCGCGGACGAGCAGCTTGCCGAGCGTTGAGACATCGATCAGCCCCGCGGCCCGGTGCACGGCGAGCGCCTCGGCCTGGGGATCGCCGTAGTCGTACGCTCGGCGCCAGTCGCCCGCCCACCTGATCGTCGCGCCCAGCTCGCGGTGGCGGCCGTGGATCGAGGAGCGCTTGGCGGGCTCGAACGGGCGCCCGGCGAGGATCCCCATCGGCACCGACACCCACGGCGGGCGAGCCGTCGTCGTGCCGACCTGCTCGAGGCTCTGCCCGGTCTCCTTGGCCATCAGCCGGATCGCCGGCAACTGACACATCCGGCCCTGGCATGGCCCCATCGTCACGGTCGTGTAGCGCTTGGACAGCTCGATCGAGTCGTACCCCTCCTCGACGCTCAGCTTGATGTCCTTGGCGGTGACGTCCTCGCACAGGCACGCGAAGCACTTGCCGTGGCCGGCGCCGGCGACCGGTGGCGGCACCGCAAGCGTTTCACCCTCGTCGGCGCCTGCGACGTCGCCCACGGCGGTCACGTTCGGCGGCAGCTCGTCCAAAACGAAGCATCCCCGCTCGGCGTCATAGCGCGTCCGTGCGCCGGCTTGGAGCAGCAGCGACGTCGCCGGGGCGAATCCGCCCGAGACCACGATCAGGTCGCAGTCGACCGCCCGCTCCACCGACGCGCCCTCGACGCCGATCGGCCCGAGCACGGCCGCGTCCACCGCCTTGCTACCCCTCGCCGCGAGGATCTGATGGCCGACCAGCACCTCGATCCCTCGCGCGCTCAGCTCCTGCGCCGCGGCGCTCCGGCTCTCGCGCAGGTCCGCGACCGCGGCGATCTGCACGCCGCCGTCGTGGAGCGTCGCCGCAGCGTGCAAACCGCGGTCGGACGTGGTCGCGACCACCGCGCGCGTGCCCGGGATGACGGCGTACAGCTGCATCAGGCGAAGCGCGCCGCCCGAGAGCATGACCCCGGGGAGGTCGTTGCCGGCGAACACCAAGGGCTGCTCGATCGCACCCGTCGCGAACACGTGGCGCCGGGCCCGGATCTGGTGGAGCGTGTCGCCCTGAAATACCGGGACGATCCCGTCGAAATATCCGAGCGCGCTGGCCCGAGCGAGAATCTCGACCCCGGGGATCGGGTCGATCGGGAGCGGCCCCTCGTCGACGAGCACGACGTCGTCGGCCTGCTCCGCCGCCGCCGCAGCGGCCCGCTGCCCGGCGGTCCCGCCACCGATCACGATTACGTCGGCGTGGCGCCGGCGATACTCGGTCCGCCACTCGCGCTCGGGCTGCTGCTTGGGCAGTACCCCGAGGCCTGCGGCGTGCCGGAGGACCTTCTCGTAGACCGGCCACAGCTTGCGCGGGCGGATGAACGTCTTGTAGTAGAAGCCCGGCGGCGTGAACTTTGTCCCAACGAGGTCCGTGGTCCGCATCACGTCGAAGTCGAGCCCGGGCTGCGCGTTCAGGTGCTCGACCCGCATGCCCTCGCGGACCGGCTCGGTGCAGGCGCGAACGCCCGGCGCACCGTCGACGGCGACGATGCAGTTCGGGCACTGACCGGCGCAGCACAGCAGCCCACGCCGGCGGTGGTACTTGAAGCTGCGAGAGAACGTGCGCCGGCCGTCGGCGTAGAGCGCCGATCCGACGGTGTCGCCTTCGTAGGCCTCGACCGCCTTGCCGTCGAACGTGAACCGGATCACCTTCCCCCGGTTGATCAGCTCGCCGGGCTGGTCCGGAAGACGGCTCATGCGGGACCAACCGTGCCGGGTTCGCCGGGCAGCTCGATCAGCAGCACCTCGTTGGTCCGCGTGTCGCGCTCGGCGATGAACCAGGCGCGGCAGCCCGAGCGATGAAACCACCACTCACGCTGGACTCCGGCGGCGTTACGGCGGAAGTAGTTGTACTGGCCGAGCTGTCGGAGGGTCGGGCGCGCCCTCGGACGCGCGGAGATCTCGCCGCCGTAACCGAAGTCGGTCACTTCGCGGACGCCGCAGTTGGGGCACGTGAGCAGGAAGGACATGAACGCGTCTCGCACCGCCAAACCTACGCCCGAGTCTGTGATCGTGTCCAATATGTAATTAAGCTCTATTGATTCGCTGATCGAATCATGGAACTACGCCAGCTTCGCTACTTCGTCGCGGTCGCGGAGGAGCTGCACTTCCGTCGCGCCGCCGAGCGGCTGCACATCTCGCAGCCGCCGCTCAGTCAGCAGATCCGGGCGCTCGAGCACGAGCTCGGACTCGAGCTGCTGATCCGTACCCGCCGGCGAGTCGAACTGACGCCGGCCGGGGAGGCGTTCTTGCGCGACGCCCGGGCGCTGCTGTCCGAGCTAGACGGGGCGGTCGCCACGGCACGACGGATCGACGCGGGACAGACCGGCCGGCTTCGGGTCGGGTTCGTCGGCTCGGCGCTGCTGTCGATCGTCCCCGGGACCGTCGAGCGGTTCCGCTCCGCGCGCCCTGGCGTCGCGATCGAGCTGCGCGAGCGCTCGACCGTCGATCAGCTGCGCGCGGTCCGCTCCGGCATCGTCGACGTCGGGCTGGTGCGCCCCCCGATCGAGGAGGACGGCTCGCTGCGCGCGGAGACGGTCCTGCGCGAGCGGACGGTGGCGGCGTTGCCGGCGGCCCATCCGCTGGCGGCGCTCGGCCGTATTCCGCTCCGCCGGCTCGCGGCCGAGCCGCTCGTGCTGTTCCCGCGCGACCAGGCGCCCGGCTTCCACGACCTGCTGATCGGGGCCTTGGCCGACACCGGCCCAGGACCACGGGTGATCCAGTATGCGCCCGAGATGCTCACGATCATCGGGCTGGTGGCGGCGGGAACCGGCGTGTCGCTCGTGCCGGCGTCGGTCAGCCGTCTCGCGCTCGACGGCGTCGCCTACCGCCCGGTGGCGGGCGCGCCGCGCTCGGAGCTCGTGGCGATCACCCGCGCCGGCGACGACTCGGCGCTCGTCCGCGCCTTCGTGGCCGAGGCGATCGCCTAGC
>Ga0335076_10000301_pt1 | contig 44003 bp, 44 predicted proteins | sample Lox_Sample_25_FD_206717 | JGI IMG/M metagenome (GOLD analysis project Ga0335076, IMG submission 206717) | Soil microbial communities from Loxahatchee National Wildlife Refuge, Florida, United States - Lox_Sample_2.5 | ecosystem: Environmental > Terrestrial > Soil > Wetlands | place: USA... | reverse complement strand
GCCTCCGACCGCATCGAGCTGATCTCGTCGTCGGCCTTCGCGCGCTGGGACTTCGCCTCGTCGTCGGCGAGCTTGAGGATCTGGCCGATGCGCTCGCTGATCTCCTCATGCGGCGGCCGGCCGTTGGTCCGGGCTGCCGACAGCTCGAGCTTGAGCCGCTCGGACTCGTCGAGCGCCTGGGACAGCCTGACCTCGAGGTCACGCTTGGACTCCTCGGCCGTCCTCATGGCGAGGCGCAGGCCGGCCAGTGTCTCGTCGACCTGCCTGCGGCTGTAGCCGCGCACCTCGCGCTCGAACTCGTCGTGTCCCAAGTCCGGCGGGAGATGGCTGTGCTCGCTCATGGTGTCACCCTGTCGCTCATTTTCAGGCAGGCCAGGCAGGCTGCGGATCTGGCGTGTGCCGCGCTCGGCCGGCGAGCTGCGGAGACTGGGCTAGCCGGAGGCGACGCGGCGATTCTGCGATGTCGGGCATGACTCTGTCCCCAACATCCCGCCCGCGCAACCGAAACGATGTTTTGTCCTGATTTAAGATTTACGCAGGTCAGGTTGGCTTTAATCTGAGACAATCACGCGGGTGCCGCCCGTACTGTCGTGCCCCCGAACGGAGACCGCATGCGCCCTCTTATCGGCTCACTACCGGGCAGGGAGCCAAGAATCCACCCGGATGCGTGGGTCGCGCCCGGCGCGGTGCTGGTGGGCAGCATCACGCTCGGCCGGGCGGCCTCGGTCTGGTACGGCTGCGTGCTGCGCGCGGACGAGGACGAGATCGTCGTCGGCGCGGAGTGCAACATCCAGGACCTGTGCTGCCTGCACGTGGACGCCGGGGAGCCGGCCGTGCTCGAGGACGGGGTGAGCCTCGGGCACCGGGCGGTGGTGCACGGCGCCTACGTCGAGGCCGGCGCCCTGATCGGGATCGGCGCGGTGGTGCTGGGCCGGGCCAGGGTCGGCGCGGGGAGCCTGATCGCGGCCGGGGCCGTCATCCCGCCGGGGACCGTGGTGCCGGCCGGAGTGCTCGTGGCGGGCGTGCCGGGCCGGGTGATCCGGGAACTCACCGATGCCGACAGGGAGACGTTCGCCGGGACGGCGGACGGCTATGTGCAGCGGGCGCGCCGGCACCGCGCGGCGCACCTGCAGCGGGCCGTGTTCGTCCCGCCGCAGCCGGGCCCGGGCGGCAGCTGAGCCGCGACCGGCGCCAATCCCGGCACACGGGGGCGTAACCGGCTGTACCGTCAGTGCTCGATCGGCCGGGTGGTACTGGAAATGACCCTGATGGGTCATGCGCGCGGCCCTGCCAGGGCACTAGCCTGAGTCGCGGATCCGGTCTGGTGCCTCGCGTCGAGGGAGGTGGGCGCGCTGTCGTACGACGAATTGGACCTGCGCTTCCATGACCGCGTCGCGCTCGACGAGATCGAGCTCTACGCGGAGGTGCTGAGCGCGGTCGCCGCCGCCGATCGCATGCTGACGCCCGCGGAGCTGGACGAGGTGCTCGGACTGCGCCGCTCGCCGTGCCCGGAAACGTGCGCCAGCGGCTAGCCGTGGTCAGGGGCGTGAGTACATCACGTCGGTGTCCCAGTGCGTGAATCCGAGTGACTCGTAAAGGCCGATCGCGGCCGAGTTCGTCTCGTCGACGTAGAGCATGACCTGCGCCAGGCCGCGGTTGCGCAGGTAACGGAGCCCGATCAGGGTCAGGGCCCGGCCGAGCCCGGTGCCCCGCTCGGCCGGGTCCACGCCGACTACGTACACCTCGCCGATGGCGTCGTGGCCGTGCGCGGCGGGCTGATCGGGCCCGGCGCCCGCCGGGGCGGGCGTGCCGCCGTGAATCTTCGTCCAGTGAAAGCCGGTCAGCCCGCTGTCCCGCTCGGCCAGGAAGAATCCATCCGGGTCGAACCACGGCTCCCGCTCACGCAGCTCCAGGTCGGCCCTGGTCCAGGCGCCCTGCTCGGGATGCCGCGCGAACGCGCGGTGGTTCAGCGCGACCCAGGCGTCCTCATCCTGCCCCGGCACGAACGTCCGCACCTTGATGCCGTCGGCCAGCTGCGGCCGGCCGATCCTGGTCTGCAGCGAGCGGCGCATCTGCCACAGTGCCCGCGCCCTGGTGTATCCGGCCGCGGCCGCCAGCCTGGATGCGGCCGGGAGTTCCCCGTGCGACCACAGCCGCAGCCCCGCCGCCCCGGCCTCCGCCGCGAGCGCCTCGCCGAGAACGAGCCCGAGGCCCTGACGCCGCAGCGCCGGATCGATGACCATCTCCGCCGACGGCGGCTCGACGGGATCGGTCGGATCGAGGTGGCCGTACCCGGCGAGCGTGCCGTCCCGCCAGACCAGGACGTTGCGGGCCCGGGCGTCGCCGCCGTAGCGCAGGTGCAGCATGACGTGCTCGGACAGCGGGCTTACGCCGTCCTCGTCGGCCGCCCGCTGGACCAGGGCCAGTGCCTGCGACGCCTGGCCGGCGGGCAGCCGGCCGCTGACGGTCACCCTGATGCCAGGGCGCTGCGGGCTATCGGTCGGCACTGGCTGCCACCGGGTTGTCGGCTGGTGCAGACCGGGCTCCCGGCGGCGCGGTGCCGGGAGCCTGCGCCGCCGCGGCGTCCGTTCCGGCCTGCGGCGACAGCCCGGCCTGCGCGGCCGGGACCGCCTGCGCGCGCGGACCGCGGTCCCCGGCGGCCGCGGCCGGCTCGCCGTCGGCTACGGTCGGCTCCTGGCCGGTCGCGCCGTCGGGATCTGCGCGGCCGCCCCGGGCGGGGACGAACCGGTAGCCGACGTTGCGCACCGTGCCGATCAGCTCCTCGTTGTCCGCGCCCAGCTTGGCGCGCAGCCGCCGGACGTGCACGTCCACGGTCCGGGTGCCGCCGAAGTAGTCGTAGCCCCATACCTCCTGCAGCAGCTGCGCCCGGGTGAACACGCGGCCGGGGTGCTGCGCGAGGAACTTCAGCAGCTCGAATTCCTTGAAGGTGAGGTCCAGCGCGCGGCCGTGCATCCGGGCGGAGTAGGTCGCCTCGTTCACGACGAGCTCACCGGAGCGGATTTCGTTCGGCGGCTCGGCGACCGCCTGGTCGGAACGGCCGATCGCGAGCCTGAGCCGCGCCTCGACCTCGGCCGGCCCTGCGGTGTGCAGCAGGAAGTCATCGGCTGCCCAGTCGGCCGACGTGGCCGCCCAGCCGCCCTCGGAGACGATGACGAGTACCGGAACCTGGCTTGCGGTGGCCCGCAGTGTGCGGACCAGCCGCCGGGCCTGCATTAGGTCGCGGCGGGCATCGACGAGCACCGCGTCCGGAGCGGGCTTGCACGCCGCGACCTGCTCGGGGGCCGGCGGACCCACCCGGACCGAATGCGGCAGCAGACCCAAAGACGGCACGATGTCGGCAGATGCCTCCCGCGCGCCGGTAAGCAGCAATACATTGCTCAATTGCCGCCACCTCCGACCTCGGCGTCATCCGCCGGGAAAGCCCACCGGACTCCTTACTCGCACGCCCGGGTCGTCGTCGGCGGGGCTCGCTATGAGCGAGGATAGCTGACATGGCGATGGTGACCTTGCGGTACTGGGCGGCGGCGAAGGACGCGGCCGGGATGGCCGAGCAGGTCGTCGCCGCCGACACGCTGGCCGCGGCGCTGGCCCAGGCGGGCAGCGCGGCCGTGCGGGCGAGGCTGATCCCGGTGCTCGAGCGCTCGTCTTTCCTGATCGACGGAAGCCAGGTCGGCCGCCGCGCGGCCGACTCCGTCCAGCTCGCCGACGGCGCGGTGATCGAGGTGCTGCCGCCCTTCGCGGGCGGGTAGGCAGGTCCGGATGAACCGGAATCGCTCCTGGTCCGTTCCCAAGGGCATGGCCGGCCTTGGCAGTGCAGGAGCCAAGAACCCGCGGCAGGTCTCCTCGGACGAGGACCTGATCCGCGCGCTTTACGCCGAGCACGCGGGGCCGCTGCTCAGGTACGCGATGCACCTGATGAGCGGCGACCGGCAGCGGGCGGAGGACATCGTGCAGGAGACACTGCTGCGGGCGTGGCAGCACCCGGAGGCCATCGCCGACCGGCCTGCCAGGCCGTGGCTCTTCGCCGTAGCGAGAAACCTCGCCATCGACGCTTACAGGGCCAAGCGCGCGCGCCCCCACGAGGTGGGCGAGGCCGCGATCGAGGTCCTGCCCGGTCCGGACGACGCGGAGCGGGCCCTGGAGTCGTGGGCGGTCGCGGACGCGCTCAGCGCCCTGCGGCCCGAGCACCGGGGCGTGCTGCTGGAGACGTACTACCGCGGCAAGTCCGTCGCAGAGGCGGCTGCGACACTCGGTATACCCGCCGGAACTGTGAAATCAAGAACTTTCTACGCACTCCGGGCTCTGCGGCTGGCACTGGAGGAAAGGGGGCTAGCGCCATGAGCACTACTGGTGCCGACGGCCCTGCCTGCCGGGAGATCCGTCAGCTGCTCGGTGTCTACGTCGTCGGCGCGATCGACCCGGCCGAGCGGGCGGAGGTGGACGAGCACCTGGGGACGTGCTCGGCCTGCCGGGACGAGCTGGCCTGCCTGGCCGGCCTGCCCGCGATGCTGAGCCGGGTGCCGGCCGAGGACGTGGCCCGGATGGGCGGGACTGTCGTCAGCCTGCCCGAGCAGCACGAGCCCTCCCCCGAACTGCTCAACTCGCTGCTCCGCAAGGTCGCGACCAGGCGCAGGACCCGGCTGTACCGGGGCGTCGTCTCGGTCGCCGCGGCCGCCGCCATAGCGGCAGGCGGGACAGTGGCCGTGCTGAACGCCACCGGCGCCACGGCCCCGGCCTGGAGCGCGGCCAGTTCGACAAACCAGACGACGCACGTCAGCGCCGTAGTGGATTTCATCCGGTCAGGTCACGGGACCGAGATGAAGGTGCGGGTGGCGGGCATCGCTCCGGGCACGGCCTGCAAGTTCTGGATCGTCACGGGGAACGGCAAGTCCGTCGCGGGCGGCTGGACCGTGGGGCCGGCCGGCTACGGCCCGTCGCCATGGTACCGGCTCAGCGCGCCGGTCAGCCCGAACTCGGTACACGGTTTCCAGATCACCGCGGCCGGCCAGGTGCTGGTGAAGATTCCGGCAGCATGAGCCCGGAATAATCGATCCGGCCGTACGCTAATACGACCATGAATCCCGGACTGATCGTGCTATGCGCCGCGCTGGCCTGCGCGCTCGCTGGCGGCGCGGTGTGGCGCCAGCGCAACGGCAGGCTGCGTGCCGCGGGCGCCGGCCCGGCCGAGGCCGGGCCGGCCGATCGGATCCTCAGCAGCGCGGAGCTGGGGCAGCCGCTGGGCGAGCGGGCCACGCTGATCCAGTTCTCCTCCGCCTTCTGCGCCCCCTGCCGGGCCACCCGGCGGGTCCTGTCTGACGTCGCGGGCATGACCGACGGCGTGGCCTACGTCGAGATCGACGCGGAGTCGCGGCTGGACCTCGTCCGCAGCCTGAACGTGCTCCGGACCCCGACGATCCTGGTCACGGACGCGGCGGGCCGTGTCGTCCAGCGGGGGTCAGGCCAGCCGCGCAAGCCCGACGTGATCGCCGCGCTGGGAATGGCAATCCCTGTAAATCCGGTCGATAAAGATGATAGTGACATCCGTGTCCGCCGCGCATAACATCGGGGGCGTGCCAGGATGCCAGCGCGGCCGATGCCCGCTTCCGCGGCTCGCGCTCACAAAGCGGCGGGCCGTGGACTTCTGCCGCGTTTCGACCGCCATCTGTAGCTCTGCCGTCTGAGCGGGTCCGGTCATCGACTGACTGGCGCCCGCGCGGGCACGGGCAATTGCCGTCCGTGCATGCACACAGCACGAGCTAAGAAAGCAGTCACATGGACATCGATCCGAGAGGCCCGCGCTTTGGCGCGCTGATCACGATGGTGATGTTTGCCGTCGTGCTGGCTACCGGCAGCATCTGGGTGCTGGCCGTGCAGGGGGTGTGCTTCGCGATCGGTGCTGGTTTCGGCCTGGCTAAGTCGCCATACGGGCTGATCTACCGGTGGCTGGTCCGGCCGCGGCTGGGCCCGCCGAAGGAGCTGGAGGCCGAGGCGCCGCCGCGGTTCGCCCAGGCGGTGGGGCTGTTCATCAGCATTGTCGGAATCATCGGCTACGGGATCGGGCTTACTCCGCTCGGTATCGTCGCCGCCGCCCTCGGGCTGGTGGCCGCGGTGCTCAACGGGGTATTCGGACTGTGCCTGGGCTGCGAGATGTACCTGATGATCCGGCGAACTACTGCGTGAAACAACACAAGAGGAGGATTCAGGCATGAGCCGTTCCGACGTCCTGGTGGACGCTGAGTGGGTGGAGGCCCACGGCAGCGACCCGGGCATCGTCCTGGTCGAGGTCGACGAGGACACAAGCGCGTATGACAAGGGGCACATCCGCGGCGCCGTCAAGATCGACTGGAAGAAGGACCTGCAGGACCCCGTGCGCCGTGACTTCGTGGACCGGGCGGGCTTCGAGGCGCTGCTGTCCGAGCGCGGGATCTCGAACGACGACACGGTGGTGCTGTACGGCGGCAACAACAACTGGTTCGCCGCGTACGCCTACTGGTACTTCAGGCTCTACGGCCACCAGAACGTGAAGCTGCTCGACGGCGGCCGGAAGAAGTGGGAGCTTGACTCCCGCGAGCTGGTGACCGACGTGCCGCAGCGCGCCCGCACGAGCTACGCCGCCACGGAGCAGGACGCGTCGATCCGCGCATTCCGGGACGAGGTGGTCGCGGCGATCGGCGCCAAGAACCTGATCGACGTCCGCTCGCCCGACGAGTTCGCCGGCCGCCTGCTCGCGCCGGCCCACCTTCCGCAGGAGCAGGCACAGCGCGGCGGCCACGTGCCGAGCGCGAAGAACGTGCCGTGGTCGAAGGCGGCGGAGGAGGACGGTACGTTCAAGTCCGACGACGCGCTCCGCGCGCTGTACTCCGACGCCGGCGTCGATTTCGGCCGGGACACGATCGCCTACTGCCGGATCGGTGAGCGGTCCGCGCACACGTGGTTCGTGTTCCACGAGCTGCTCGGGCACCAGAACGTCAAGAACTACGACGGATCCTGGACCGAGTACGGCTCTCTGGTCGGCGTTCCCATCGAGCTGGGTGATGGCGCATGAGCGACGCGGTGCAGCCGGCCACGGGACAGGCAGCGGCAGACGGCTGCGGCGCCCCGGCGGACGCGGCGAAGGTGACCTCGGCGGGCAACCAGGCGGTGGTCCAGGGGACCGTCACGCAGAGCGGGGCGCCGGTGTCGACCGGCTACGCGCGGCTGCTCAACTCCGGCGGCGAGTTCGTCGCGGAGGTCCCGCTCGGCTCCGATGGCGGGTTCCAGTTCTTCGCCGCGCCCGGCGACTGGACGCTCCGGGTGCTCGCGCCGGGCGGGATCCGGGCCGAGCAGGGCGTGACCGCCGCGATCGGCCAGATCAGCCGCGTGAACGTGGCGGTCTGAGGCAGGCCAGCCAGGCAGGTAGGCAGGGCCGCGGCCGACGGGAAGGGACCGTCGGCCGCGGCCCTGCCGCTTGTTCTCCTACTTGCCATCTGCGCGTTGCCTGACTCGCCATCCCGTGTTCAACGCCTGTTCACCTTTGCCGCCTAGAAAGGTGCTCGTCACGACGTGTCCTGAGCACATGAACCTCGAATGTCAGGGGCTAGGCAACCCGCTATGTCGATCGAGCTAAACCCGGCCGAGTCAGCGAACTCCTCAGACGCCGCGGCTTCGGCGAACGCGGGGTCCGGAGCACCATGGGACGGCGCGGCGGCAGCCGACTCGGTCGTGCTCAGGCCGGTGGATCTGACCCTGAGCTTCGGCGCGCGCGCGGTCCTGTCGGACATCACCACCGACGTCCGGCGCGGCATGGTGACGGCGCTCATCGGCCCCACCGGCTCGGGCAAGACGACGCTGCTGCGCACCTTCAACCGGATGAACGACAAGGTCACCGGCTACCGCCACGCGGGCGACGTGCTGCTGGACGGCCGCAGCATCTGGCACCACTCGGTGGAGCTGATGGCGCTGCGGCGCCGGGTCGGCATGCTGTTCCAGCGGCCGAACCCGTTCCCGATGTCGATCATGGAGAACGTCACCGCCGGGGTCCGGGCGCACAAGATGACCAGCCGGGCCGGGCTGCGCGAGGTCGCCGAGCAGCATCTGACCTCGGTGGGCCTGTGGAGCGCGGTGAAGGACCGGCTGAAGGACTCGCCGTTCCGCCTGTCCGGCGGTCAGCAGCAGCTGCTCTGCCTGGCCAGGGCGCTGGCGATCAACCCGGAGGTACTGCTGCTCGACGAGCCGACCTCCGCCCTGGACCCCAACGCCACAGAGTCGATCGAGGCGCTGATCAGGACGCTGGTGCCCAAGCTGACGGTGGTCATCGTCACCCACAACCTGGCCCAGGCCAACAGGGTCGCGGACCGGACGATCTTCCTGAACCAGGGCCGCATGGTCGAGCACAGCGACACCAGGCAGCTATTCGAGAACCCGGCCGAGGAGGAAACCGCGAACTATGTCCGCGGCCGCTTCGGCTGATTGATCACCCGCGCGGGAGGACGGCATTCCTCCCGCACGGGCGCCGGGCGCGCGCGCGAGCGCGGGCCACAGTCGCACGCATCCCGCGTGCGAATCGTGTAACCGCACGCGTAAGCGTGCAGAACAAAAGGAGTATTCCCCGGTGGCTAAGAGAATCCGCCTGCTTTACACGGCGGCCGCTCTGGTTCCGCTGACGGTCCTGGCAGCCGCGTGCGGATCCAGTGGCGGCAGCCCGAGCTCGGGCTCGAGCTCCCCCGCTGCGGCCAAGATGGTCGGGTCGGCGCTGCCGACCAGCCCGTCCTCGACCCCGAAGACCATCACCGAGACCGGCAGCACCCTGCTCTACCCGCTGATGGGCACCTGGACCCAGGCCTACCAGAAGCAGTTCGCCGACAGCTCTGGCGCACCGCTCGTCACGATCGAGACCGGCGCCACTGGATCGGGCACCGGCATCACCGACGCGTCTACCGGCACCGTGAACATCGGTGCCTCCGACGCCTACCTGTCCAGCTCGACGCTGCAGACGACCCCGAGCCTGCTGAACATCGCGCTGGCGATCTCGGCGCAGCAGGTCAACTACAACGTGCCGGGCGTCACCAAGCCGATCAAGCTGGACGGCACCGTGCTGGCCGAGATGTACTCAGGCAAGATCACGAAGTGGAACGACCCGGCGATCAAGGCGCTCAATCCCGGCCTCAACCTGCCGGGCGACGCCGTCGTGCCGCTGCACCGCGCCGACAGCTCGGGCGACACGTTCCTGTTCACCAGCTACCTCAACGCCCAGGACGGCAGCGGCTGGGCTGCGTCCAACGTCGGCACGACGATCAGCTGGCCCAGTGTCAGCGGCGCTCTCGCCGAGCAGGGCAACGGCGGCATGGTGACGGGCTGCCAGGCCACCAAGGGCTGCGTGGCCTACATCGGCATCAGCTACCTGTCCAAGACGCAGGCCGCCGGCCTCGGCCAGGCCGAGCTGAAGAACGGTGCCGGGGACTTCGAGGCACCGACGCCCGCCACGATCTCGGCCGAGGCGAACGCCGAGACCGGCAAGACGCCCGCCAACGAGACGCTGTCGATGATCAACGCCAACGTGTCCGGCGGGTACCCGATCATCAACTACGAGTACGCGATCGTGAACACCAAGCAGACCGACGGCGTCGCGGCCGAGGACATCCGCGCGTTCCTGTACTGGACCGTCCACGACGGCCAGGACATGACGAAGTACCTGACCGCGGTCGACTTCCAGGCGCTGCCGAGCGCCGTCGTCACGCTGTCCGACAACCAGATTGCCAAGATCGGCGCCTGAGTTCATGGCAGCAACAGCTCCAGTCACCGGTCCGGACGGGGGGGCGGCAAGCTCGCCCCCCCGCCGGGCCGGCGGCGCCCTGGCCGCGGCCGTCCGGCGCGGTGACGTGCTGCGCTGGCTCGGCGGGGTCGGCGCGGTCATCCCGCTGCTCGCGCTCGTCCTCATCCTGGGCGTGCTGCTCGTGGAGGCGATCCCCGCGATCCGCGTCAACGGGCTGCACTTCTTCACCCGGAGCGTGTGGAACGAGGGGACCGGCTATAACGCGGTCATCGTGAACACCGGCGGGGTCAAGCACCTGTCCGGCGCGGACTACGGTGCGCTGCCCGAGATCGTCGGCACGCTGCTGACGTCCGCGATCGCGCTTATCGTCGGCGTGCCGATCTCGATCGGCGCCGCCCTCGCCATCGTGGAACGGCTACCCCGGCGGCTGGCGACGTCGGTCGGAGTGTTCCTGGAGCTGCTCGCGGGCATCCCGAGCGTCATCATCGGCCTGTGGGGCGCGATCACCTTCGGGCCGTTCATCGCCCACCACATCAGCCCGTTCATTGCGAATCACATGCCCGACGTGCCCGTGCTGAACTACTTCCGCGGCGCGCCGGGTAACGGTGAGGGCCTGCTCACCTCGGGCCTGGTGCTCGCCATCATGATCATCCCGATCGTCGCCGCGACGTCACGCGACCTGATCAGGCAGGTGCCCATCCTGCCGCGCGAGGGCGCGATCGCGCTCGGCATGTCCGACGCGCAGACCGCACGGAAGGTGACGCTGCCGTGGGTGAGCTCGGGCATCGTCGGGGCGGTGGTCCTCGGCCTGGGCCGGGCCCTCGGCGAGACCATGGCCGTGGCCATGACCTGCGGTGTGGCGCTCGGTGCCGTGCCGGGCAACATCTACACGACGATGACGACGATCGCGGCGACGATCGTGACCGACCTCGACACCGCGTTCCTGGACGGGACCGGATTCGCTGTCCGCACCATCGCGGAACTGGCGCTCGTCCTGATGCTGATCACGCTGATCGTCAACATCGCGGCCCGCTGGCTGGTCCGCAAGGTCTCCGGCACTGCCCTGCCGGTCGGGCGGGGCGTCTGACCGAGGCGACGACAAGACTTACGAGGAGCACATGATGAGCGGCACACCGGCGACGGGGCGCGACCTGGCCGGGGGAGGTGACACCTTCGCGGGCGGCTGGCCGGAGGTGACGCGGCGCCGCAAGGCCAGCAATCTGGCCTTCTGGGCGTTGTGCCTGCTGGCGCTCGGCCTGGTGATCCTGCCGACGGTCTGGCTGGCCGGCGGGGTGCTGGCGCGCGCGGTCCCGCACTTCCAGTGGAGCGTCCTGTGGACCAGGACGGACCAGCTGACCGGCGGCCTGCTGCAGCCGATCGTCGGCACGGTGGTGATCACCCTCGTCGCGATGGCGATCGGCGGCATCATCAGCGTGCTCACCGGGCTCTACCTCACCGAGTTCTCGACTGGCAGGCACCGCGGCGTGCTGCGCGGAGCCTACGAGGTGCTGGCGGGCATCCCCTCGATCGTCCTCGGTTTCGTCGGCTACGTCGCGCTCGTGGTGGACCTGCACATGGGCTTCGGCCTGCTGCCCGCGGTGCTCGTCATCTCGGTGCTGACGATCCCGTACATCACCAAGTCGACCGAGACGGCGCTAGCCCAGGTCCCGAGCGGCTACCGGGAGGGCGCCGAAGCCCTCGGCATCCCCACCTCGTGGGCGATGCGCAAGATCGTGCTGAAGTCGGCGCTGCCCGGCATGATCACCGGCTTCCTCGTCGCGGCAGCGATCGCGATCGGCGAGACCGCCCCGCTGCTGTACACCGCGAACTTCTCCGATCAGATGCCCTCGGCGACGCAGCTGACGCATCAGGGAGTGCCGTACCTGACCAACGTCGTGTACAACTTCTCCTCGCTGGTCCAGCCGGTCAACTCCGCGAACATCCTGTCCTACGACGCGGCGCTGCTCCTGCTCGTGTTCGTCCTGGTGCTGATCCTGCTCGGGCGGATCGTGGCTGCATGGTCCCGGCGCCACGCAGAGTGACGTGCGATGGAATCCCCGCCCGCTGGCTGGCCGCCGGTGGCAAGCGACTCCGCGCGCGCCGAGCCCGTACCGGAGCCGGCCGCCAGGCTCCGCGGCGTTAGCTGGACGCGTCCGCCTGATCGCGGGCAGCAGCTGGCGGGCGCTGCCAGCCCGCAGCGATCCGCGGTGAGCGTGCTGGCCGATCGGCTGGCCGCCGCGCTGGTGCACCACGAGCCGGGCTGGCGGCTGCCCCGGCATTCAGCGCTCGCGCGCAGGTACAGCGTCAGCACCGTGGAGATTGACGCGGCGGTAGAGGAACTCATCGGCCGGAGCATGGTCCGCCGGCTGGCCGACGGCCAGCTCTACCGGGCCAGCCCCGCCGAGTACATCATCGGCCTGGAGGGCGTGCCGGGGCTGCGGTCGTGCGTGGACGCGATGGGCGGTGAGCTCGCCTGCCGGAGCCGCCAGGTGAGCTGGCGGCAGCCGCCCGAGGACATCAGCTGGGCGCTTCGGGTGCCGCCAGCCGAGCCCGTCTGCGTCATCAGGTTCCTCTGGACAGCTGGCGGCGAGCCCGCCGCGTTCTGCACGAGTTATGTGCCGGGCGACCTCGCGGCGCGGCCCGCGGCCGCGGGCGGCCAGCTGCCGGCGACGCTGAGCCTGCTCCAGACGACGGGCGTCACCGGTGACCCGGTGGCCGGGACCGGCGGGACGGGACGTGACGGCCACGTCATCGACGGCAGGCCGGGCTCCCTGCACGTCGAGCTGCAGGCGCCGCCGCCCTCCGTCGCCCGCAGCCTCCGGCTCTCGGCCGGCCAGCCCGCCATGATGGTCACGGTCAGGTTCGACGACCCCGAGCTTGGCCGGCCGGTCGCGCTGACCGCCGCCGTGCTGCGCGCCGACATGTTCCGGCTCGTGCTGCGGACATCGGAGCCGCCGCTGCCTGGCAGCCAGGCCGCGAGCCTTATCGCGTCCTGGACGGACGAGCTGGAGCAGACCGAGGCATAGCGACAGCCGGGATGGCGGGGCAGTCTGGCGGTTTCCCGGACAGATGCCGCGAAGTCCTGGGAACCTTATGCCGCTATGACTACCCGCGGTCCGAGCCCGGCGGCGCCCGCCGTGCCGCAGCGTGCCCGTGATTATGCAGCCGCGTTAGCCACCGCGCTGCTGTTAGCGCAGCTCCTGCTCGCTCAGCTCACGCTCGCCTGCGCGGCATTGCTCGTCCTGACCGGCCGGGTGACCAGATGGCGGCCGCACTGGCTCGCGGTCCCGGCCGGCGCGGGGCTCGCCCTGGCGCTGGCCGGCGGCATGCGTCCCGCGCTGGCAGGCTTCGCCGCCTGGCCGCTGCACCTGGCCGCGTACCTGTTCGGCTCTGCCAGGCATCCCGCCGGTCCGGCGGCGCTGCTGCGGGCCGCCGGCGGGGACCTGCCGCGGCAGCTTCCGGTCGCGTTACTTGCTGGTGCGGCCGAGGCGGGCGCGCTCACCTGGCAGCGCGCCGGGACCGGGTGGCGTCCCGGGCTCGTGGCCGCCGTCCGCAGCCGTCAGGTGACCGCCGCGCTGTCGGCCGGGCGGACGGCAACCGAGGACGGCTGCGCGATCGGGGTCGATCCCGGCACCGGCAGGCGCGCCGTGCTGTCCTGGGCGCAGGCCGAGGCCGGCGTGCTCGCCTACGCGACCGATGCGGTCGCGGCCGGCGAGATCTGCCTGCCGGTGGTCTGCGCGGCACTGCGGCGGCGCATGTCCGTCCTCGTGGCTGACCTGTCCGGTGGCCGCCAGGCCGCGCTTGCGGTGCGGGCACTCGGCGGCTCCCTGGGCGTCCGCGTCGGTGACCTTACCGCGAGTGCAGAGCACCTGCCCGCCGCGGTCGGCCAGGTCATCCGCCGCCGGGAAGCTGCGCTCGCCGGCGGCCCGGCCGTCGTGCCCGGGCTGACCGGCGTGCTCGCCTCCCTTGCCGACCTGTGCCTGCACGCGGACATGCTGGCCTGGTTACCCGGCTGCGAGCGGGCCGACCCGGCCGGTCTCGCCGAGCTGATCGCCGCGGGCCGCGCCGCCGGCTGCCGGGTGCTGCTCAGCACCGCCAGCGCCAGCGCGGCCGCGCGGCTGGCCGCGACCGCGGAGATCGTGCTGGCGGCCGGGCCAGTTCAGCGTGACCTCGCCGCGCAGCTTGCCGCCACGGCGACCGCAGAAGACGGGCTGGCTGAGCAGGCGCCCGGCGGGCGGCCGCCGGGCAGGCAGGCGGCAGGCAGGCAGGCGGCAGGCAGACAGGCGGTCACGCAGGCGCTGGCGGCCCAGCGGCCCGGCAGCTTCGCCATCCTGACCGCCGGCCGGCCGCGACTGGGCCTCGCCGCGGTTCCGATCCGGCCGGCCGGTCCGCGATGACAGTGCCCACCCCGCCAGGGCCCGGGCCTGCCCCGCCAGGGCCCGGGCCTGCCCCGCCAGGGCCCGGGCCTGCCCCGCCAGGGCCCGGGCGTGCCTCGTCCCGGCCCGCGTCGTCCGGGCCCGCCCCCGCGCTCGCCCCGCGCGGCCGGCTCCGGGCCGACCTGGTGTACCTCGGCTGGCGCGCAGCACAGTCCTGGCCCGACCCGGCGCCGCCATCGCGGCCGCCGGCCGAGCCTGCGCTGGACGAGGTCAGCGCGGACTGGCTCGCTGCGCAGCGGCGCGAACAGCACCTGCTGGCCCGGTCTGCCAGGATCGCCGCCGGAACCGGAACTGCGCTGGCCGTGCTGGCGGCGGCCTGCTGGCTCGCGGCCCTCATCCCGGCCGCGCTGGCGGCCGCCGGCACGGCCGGCGGGCTGGTAGCGGTGGCCGCGGGGGCACGGGCGCAACTGCGCGGACGATCCGCGCTGCGGGCGCGGATCGGGGCGGAGGCGGAACGGGTTGCTGGCTTTCGCGCGGTGCAGCAGGCGCAGCTGGCTGCCCGCCAGCAGGAACACGCCCGCCGCAGGCGTGCCGCCGCGCAGGTTCGGGCCGCGAGCGAGCGCCGGCCGGGATGGCGTCCAGCCGTCGTTCCCGTATCGGTGCCAAGGATCGACGTGGCCGGAGGCACCCTGCGCGGATGGTCGGCGCTGCTGACAATGCTCGCCGGGCTGCGGCTGGCCGCCGGAGCAGAGGTGACGGTGCTCGATCTGACCGAGGGCGCGGTGGCGGCCGACCTGCTCGCGGTCGCGGCCGGCTGGGGCATCAGCCCGCTGGTGTGGGTGCTGCCGCGCGACCTGCCGAGGTTCGATCTGGGCCTGCAGCTGTCCGGTGACGCGCTGGCCGACGTGCTGGCGCTGACCGTCGCCGCCGCCGACGGTGCCCAGGCTGGCGCGGCCGCGGATCCGGCCAGGGACGCCGCGCTGCTGGCTGGCCTGCTGGACGTGCTCGGCGCCGACGCCGGCATCGCGCGGCTCGTCGCGGCGCTGCGCGAGCTGGCGCAGACAGGCGGACCACGGCGGCAGCTGTCGGCCGGCGTTCTCGCGGCGGACCAGCTGTCCGCGCTGCGGACCTGGTCGGGCCGCGGCGCCGAGCATCTGGTGATCGACCGCGCCGGGGCGCTAGAGGCCAGGCTTCGCGCGCTCACCGGCCTGGGCAGCGCGCTGCCGCAGGCCAGGCCCAGCCGGCTGCGCGTCGCCAGCGTCGGCAGGTCGGGCACCGCCATCGGCAACCGCGTGCTCGGCGCCTACCTGACTGTCGCCCTCACCCAGCTGCTCCGGCAGGCGCCTGCCGGGCCGTCCTGGCGGCAGACCTTCTGCGTGCTGGGCGCCGACCGGCTGTCCGGTGACGTGCTCGACCGGTTGTGTGACGCCGCGGAGGCGGCGGGTGCCGGGCTGGTGCTCGGGTACCGGGCCATCCCGGCACCGGTGCGCGAGCGGCTGGGCCGGGGGAACGCGGCGGTGGCGTTCATGCGGCTGGGCAACGCCGAGGAGGCGAGGGCCGCAGCGGAGCAGATCGGCACCGAGCACCGGTTCGTGCTGAGCCAGCTCACCGACACGGTCGGCAGCTCGGTGACGGACACGGTCGGTGACTCCTACACCAGCACGTTCGGGACGTCCGACTCGGTCTCCGACTCGGTGTCCGCCAGCCGGACCGCGGGCCGCAGCCGCGGCGAGGGCCGCAGTCGTCAGTGCGCGTTCGCGCCGTTCGCCGACAGGTCCAGGTCCGCGAGCCGGGACACGAGCGCGTCCGCGGCGGTGACCGACTCGCGTGCGCTGACCGAGGGGATCAGCGCGAGCACGTCCTGGGGCTGGAGCACGTCGCGCGCCGTCGGCTCGAACAGCTCGCTGGCCGGCAGCCTGCAGCGATCGCGGGAGCTGGTGATCGAGCAGCACGAGCTGCAGCACCTGCCGCAGACCGCGATCGTCGTGTGCCGGGACGGGCCCGCCGGGCGCGAGGTGGTGCTCGCGGACGCGAACCCGGCCATCATGACGCTGCCGGGAGCGACGCTGGCGGGCGCTGGACCGGCCTTTGCTGGACCGGCCTTTGCCGCACCGCCGTCCGCACCGCCGCCTGCTGCCCCGCCGCCGTTACGATATCGATCATGAGGCGGCAATTCCGGCAGGTCGATGTCTTCACCGATGTCCCGTACCTGGGCAACCCGCTGGCCGTTGTGCTCGGCGCGGACGGGCTGAGCGACGCGCAGATGGCGCAGTTCGCGAACTGGACCAACCTGTCGGAGACGACCTTCGTGCTCGAGCCGGAGGATGCCGCCGCGGACTACCTGGTGCGGATCTTCACCCCGACCGGGGAGCTGCCGTTCGCCGGCCACCCGACGCTCGGGACCTGTCATGCCTGGCTGGTGGCCGGCGGCCGGCCGAAGACGGACGGCGTGACCGTGCAGCAGTGCGGCGCGGGCCTGGTTCAGGTACGCCAGGACGGCGACGGCCTCGCGTTCGCCGCGCCGCCGCTGCTGCGCGGCGGCCCGGTCGACGAGGAACTGGCGCAGCACATTGCCGGCATCCTGCGGATAGGCCGGGACGAGATCGTCGACTTGCAGTGGGCCGACAACGGGCCTGGCTGGGTCGCGGTCCTGCTGGCGAGCGCGGAGGCCGTGCGCGCAGCCCGGCCGGGAGTTACCGACATCGACCTCGGCATCGCCGGGCCGTATCCGCCGGGATCGGACGCCGCGTTCGAGGTGCGGGCCTTCACGCCGAAGCTGAGCTCGACCGACGAGGACCCGGTGACCGGCAGCCTGAATGCCTCGCTCGCGCAGTGGCTGCTTGCGACCGGCCGCGCCACCGCGCCGTACGTGGCTAGCCAGGGCACGGTGCTCGGCAGGCGCGGGCGGGTCAGGATCAGCCAGGACGGCGACGGCGCCGTCTGGGTGGGCGGCAGCACGGTGACCTGCGTGACGGGTGTGGTCGAACTCTAACTGACCGGGCACAATGCGGACCAATCAGGTAGCAGCGCGCCGCCGGGCCTGGTAAGCACGCACTGTGCCTGAAAGCTCCGAGTCCGCAAGCAGCCCGCCGGCCAGCCGGCTTCCGGCTGATCCGCTGCCGGGCGCCCCGCTGCCGGGCGCCCCGCTGCCGGGCGCCCCGCTGCCGGGCACCCCGTCGCCGGGCACCCCGTCCGGGATCAGCGGCGGCGCCGCCGGGCAGTGGTACCGGGTCCAGGCGGTCAGCGCCGCGTGCCTGGGCGGCACCGCGGACCGGGACTACGCCTCGGTGCTGCCAGCGGCGCTGCACGCGGCCAGGCACCGGCGGCCGTTCATCGCGGGCTGGCTGTCCCGCGGCGGCGGCGCGCCGCTCGAGCTGATCACCAACACCGGGCCGTTGCTATCGGAACCGGAGTCCCGAGCCGCGGCTCAGATGCTCTTCCCCTGGGGTGCGCGCGGCGTGCCCGCGGACGGCAACATGCTGGCCGACCTCGACGAGCTCGTCTGGGCCGCGTGCCCCGGCCGTCAGGTCCCGGTCCAGCCGCCCGGCGAGCCGGACCGGCAGGCCGAGCTGCCGACCCTGTTCGAGTCCGCGCTGCAGACGCTGATGGGGCGCCAGTTCGGCTGGCTGATCGTGGCCGATCCGGCCGACCTGCTCGACGACGAAACCGCCGAGCTGCGCAGCAGGCTCACCGTACTGCGCCGGTACGACGAGGAGCAGGCCCGTTTCGACGCGGACCGGGCGGAGCGCCGGCTCGCAGAGCTCGATGCCTACCGCGAGGCCGGGCTGTGGAACGTCCGCGTCCTGGTGGGTGCCGCTTCCGAACAGGAACTTCGGCTCGTCGCGCCACTGCTCGTCGGATCCGCCGACTTGCGTGCCCATCCGTACCGGCTGCGGTGTGCGGACGGCGTGCAGGAGTTCGCGGACGTCCTCGCGGCGAGGATGACCGACCCGGCGGACGGGTCGCAGGTGCCGTTCGCCGCGACCGCCGGCACGCTCGCGGCACTGACCGGGCTGCCGCGGCTCGAGGTACCCGGCGTCCGCGTGCTGCAGGCCGGCTACTTCGACGTCACGAGCGAGGTCGCGGCGCCCGGCTCGGTCGCGCTCGGCGACATTCTCGACGTCCAGGACCGCGCGGTGGGCGTGTTCCGGGTTCCGTTCGCGACGCTGAACAGGCACGCGCTGGTCACCGGCGCCACCGGCGCGGGCAAGTCGCAGACTGTCAGGCACCTGCTGGAGCAGCTGACGCAGGCCGGGATCGGCTGGCTCGCGATCGAGCCGGTGAAGTCGGAGTACTCGGCCATGGCGGCCAGGCTCGGCCCGGACGCGCAGGTCACGTTCATCAACCCGGCCGACCCCGAGGCGATACCGCTGTCGGTCAACCCGCTGGCGCCCGAGCCCGGTTATCCGGTGCAGGCGCACATCGACATGGTCAGGGCGCTGTTCCTGGCCGCCTTCGACGCCCACGAGCCGTTTCCGCAGATCATGTCGCAGGCGCTGCAGCGTGCCTACGAGGAGTGCGGCTGGGACCCGCAGACCGGCGCCGGCCGGCCGGATACCGACGTGCCGCCCTCGGTCCCGACGCTGGCCAGGCTGCAGACGGCGGCGCTGGCCGTGATCGAGGACGTTGGGTACGGCGCCGAGCTGCAGGCCGACGTGCGCGGCTTCGTCGAGGTGCGGCTGCGGTCGCTGCGGACTGGCTCGGCCGGGCGGTTCTTCGAGGGCGGCCACCCGGCCGACGTCGGGGCGCTGCTGAGCCGCAACGTCGTGCTCGCGCTCGAGGACGTGGCCAACGACGAGGACAAGGCGTTCCTCATCGGCACCCTCCTGATCAGAATCGTCGAGCACCTGCGGCTGCGATCGAAGACGGACCCCGTTGCCGGCCTGCGGCACGTGCTCGTAATAGAAGAAGCGCACCGGCTGCTGCGGGCGGGCCGGGAGGGCGCCAGCGCGCACGCCGTCGAGCTGTTCGCCGCGATGCTCGCCGAGATCAGGGCCTACGGCGAGGGCATCGTGATCGCCGAGCAGATCCCGGCCAAGCTGGTGCCCGACGTGGTGAAGAACACCGCGCTCAAGGTCCTGCACCGGCTGCCGGCGGCCGACGACCGGCAGCTCGTGGGCGCGACCATGAACCTGGACGACAGGCAGTCCCGGCAGGTGGTGTCGATGCTGCCAGGCGAGGCCGCGGCCTTCGCCGACGGCATGGACAGGCCGCTGCGGATCCGGGTGCCCGACGGCGGCGATCGCGAGCGGACGGCGGGCGGGCGGGTGCCTGCCGCGGCCGCCCTGGCGCCGCTGACCGGCCGCAGATCGGCCGCCTGCGGGCTGACCTGCACCGGCGAGCGCCCGTGCTCGCTGGTCGAGATCAGGGCCGCGGAGCTGCTGGCCGCGATGCCCGACGACGCGTGGATCCGGGTCTGGGCGGAAACCTACGTGCTCGCGCATCTGACGAACCGGCCCCGGCCGCGGGTGCCGGTGCCGCTGCGGCAGCGCTGGGCGGGCCTGGACTCAAGACTGCGCGAGTGCCTGCTGGCCGCCGCGCTTGACCGGTCGCTGCGCGGCCGGGAGCAGGCGCTGCGCACCAGCTTCGACCCGCGCGACCTGGCTGCCGCGTGCGCCGGGCACGCGGCGGACATGCTGGCCGGCGGCAAGGGCGCGGGCACGATGCCGGGCACGCAGTGGGTGATACCGCAGCTGCGCTGGCTGCACGAACTGGAGCGGGTCTGCCCGCTCGATGCCGCCGCTCCCGACCCGTTCGCGCTCGCGCCGCCGCTCGACTACGCGCTGCCTGACCTCGCCGACCGGCCGGACGTGAAGATCGGCCAGCGGGTCAGCGGGCTGCGCCGCCATCCGCTGTCGATGGAGGTGACCCGCAACCGCCTGCTCGCCTGGACGGCGCTGCTCGGCGAGGACGACCAGGCCGGGTTCATCGAGGACCTCGCCGCGGTCGCGATCGGCGTCACGCACACGGGCCAGCTCCGCAAGGCAGCGGGCGAGATGGCGGTCACGGGCTGGCTGGAAGCCGTGCTGTCGTGGCCGCGCCGGTTCATCGTCGGGGCCGACGATCTGGCCGGCGCCCTCGGGACGCCAGACCCCGCGCCGGTCGCCGGATAACATCGACCGTTATGAGCAAGCTCCCGCTGCGCGCGCGCCTCGCCACGTCGATCGGCGGCGCGGCGGGCCGCGTGTCCCGGCTCACCGGCCGTGGCGACGGGTCGGTGATCGGCGGGGTGCTCGGGCTGCGTGTCGAGCCGGACCTGCTCAGGCTGCTGGCTGTGGACCGTCAGATCGTGCTCGTGACCGGTACCAACGGCAAGACGACGACGACGCGGCTGATCTGCGCGGCGCTCGGGGCACTGGGCCAGGACGTGGCCTCGAATGCGTTCGGGGCCAACATGGAGGCCGGGCTGGCCTCGGCCCTCGGCCGGGCGCCGGACGCGCCGTACGCGGTGCTGGAGACCGACGAGCGCTATCTCCCGGCGGTGATCAAGGCAACCAGGCCGCGGGTCGTGGTGCTGCTCAACCTGAGCCGGGACCAGATGGACCGGGCGGCCGAGATCTGGATGACGGCCCGGCGCTGGCGGCAGGCCCTGGCCGAGGCCGAGGGCTGCATCGTTGTCGCCAATGCCGATGACCCGCTGGTCGCGTGGGCGGCGTCACTCGCGCCGCGCGTTACCTGGGTCGCGGCCGGACAGCGCTGGCACGAGGATTCCTGGTGCTGCCCGGAGTGCGGGTCGCACCTGCGCCGCGACGAACTCGGCTGGCGCTGCGGCGAGTGCAGGTTTGCCCGTCCGCCGACCCGCTGGGTGCTCAGCAACGACGCGGTGATCGACGAGGCTGGTCAGATCCACGACCTGATCCTGGCGCTGCCGGGCCGGGCGAACCGATCGAACGCGGTGGTGGCGCTCGCGGTCGCCGCGTACTTCGGCGCGACCGTGGACCAGGCGCTGCCGCGGCTGCGCGAGGTCAGGTCGGTGGCCGGCCGGTACACCCAGGTGCAGCGGCATGACCGCACGGTCAGGCTGCTGCTGGCGAAGAACCCGGCGGGCTGGCTGGAGGCGTTCGATGTGCTCGGGCCGCCGCCGGTCCCGGTGCTGCTGTCGGTCAACGCGCAGGTGCCCGACGGCAAGGACACTTCCTGGCTATGGGATGTCGACTACCGCCTGCTGCGCGGCCGGCGGGTGCTGGTCGCCGGCGAGAGAAGGCTGGACCTGGCGGTCAGGCTGGAAGCCGATGAGGTCGACTTCGAACTGGTCGACGGCATTGACGACGCGATCAGCCGGGTGCCCGCGGGCGAGCTCGACGTGATCGCGAACTACACCGCGTTCCAGCAGATCCGCGCGATCCTAGGCAGGACGGACTGATGCCGGAGGCAGCCAGATGACCGAGAACGTCGGGCGGCATGTCTCGGCCGATGCCAGTGAGACGCTCATCCTGAGCGCGATCGCGGAGACCACGCCGCCACCAGAGCCGCGGCCGGCAGAGCCGCGGCCGGCGGTGGGCCGGCACGCGTCCGGTCGCTCGGCGACAGGCCGGTGGCGCCCGCCCCCGGTGGCCGCGGACTACCAGCCTGACGCGCCGCGCTCCCGGCCCCCGGCGGCCACTGAGTACCAGACCGCCAGGTACGAGCCCGCCGCCGCGCGGCCGCCCGAGCCGGCCGCCGCGCGGCCGCCCGAGCCCGGCGGATACGGCTCGCGCAACGGCCACGGACCGCTCGCGCCGCACAACGGCCACGACCGGGCCGTGCGCGAGCCCATGCCCGCCCCGCAGCCCGCCATGCCCGCCCCGCGGCCCGCCGCCGCGCGGCGTCGTCCCGGCGGCCGGCAGCTCCGGCTCGTCTGGGTCTACCCGGACCTGCTCAGCACCTACGGTGACCGCGGCAACCTGCTGGTGCTGACCAGGCGGGCGCAGCTGCGCGGCCTTGAGGTCGCCGCGGTCGAGGTCAACTCGGACCAGCGGGTACCGCAGGACGGCGACATCTACCTGCTTGGCGGCGGCGAGGACCTGCCGCAGATCCTGGCCGCGGCCAGGCTGCGGGCGGACGGCGGCCTGCTCGGCGCGGCCGAGCGCGGGGCAGTCGTGTTCGCGGTGTGCGCCGGCTACCAGCTGATCGGGCGGCAGTTCGGCGGCGTCGAGGGCGAGCCGGTCACGGGCCTCGGGATCCTGGACGTGACCAGCGGCCGCGGCGAGCGCCGCGGCGTCGGCGAGATCGTGGCCGACGTCGATCCCGCGCTCGGCGTGCCCAGGCTCACCGGCTTCGAGAACCACCAGGGCGTCACCCACATCGGCCCGGCCGCGCGGCCGCTCGCCCGAGTCGCGCTCGGCGTGGGCAACGGCGACGGGACCGAGGGCGCCTACGCCGGCGGCGTGCTCGGCACCTACCTGCACGGCCCGGCGCTCGCCCGCAATCCCGGCCTGGCCGACCTGCTGCTGAGCTGGGCGGCAGGCCCGCTCCAGCCGCTGCCGGCAGGCGACGAGGACTGGGCGCGGCGGCTGCGCGAGGAACGGCTGGCCGCGACGTCGAGCTGACGCCCGTCAGTACACGATCGCCTGTGCTCCCTCGGCCATGATCTCGGCGAGGAACGTGGCGGCGCCGGCGATGCGGACCCCGTCGATCACGTCGTCCGCGGTGATCTCGCGCCTGGCGGCGCACTGCGTGCACAGCGTTACGGCGCCGTCCCTGAGCACGGCGGCGAGCAGGTCGGGAAGTGGCGTCGCGTGCGGCAGGCCGAGGTCGGGACAGCCATCGGGGAGTGCCAGCCAGGCCGACTCGCCGGTTAGCCACACCGACAGCGGCACGCCGCTGGCGGCCGCCGCGGCGGCGACCGTGAACGCCTGATTGAGGCGCTCCGGCTCGTCGCGGCCGACGGTTACCTTCAGCACCAGAGAGCGGGGGCTCATGAACCGCACCCTAGCGCCTGGCCGCCGCGCGGCGTGGCAACCCCTGGCCGTGGCGGCCCGCTGCCTACACTCCGCAGGTATGACCGCGTTCGTGAGCAGCCTGATCCTGACCGGCGTCTTCGGCGCCGTAGCGGCGTGCGGCACCGGGCTGGTCATCGCCTTGTACCGGGCCGCCGGGCGCAGGCAAGCCGACTAGAACCGCCGGGAGCAGCGGATGGACACACCAGAGGCTGGCGCGCCCGGAGGCGGCGCACTGCAGGACGGCCACGAGCTGCACCCGAGCCTGGCGCCGCTCCGGTTCCTGCTCGGGCGCTGGGAAGGGGCCGGCGTCGTCGGCTATCCCACGATCGAGAGCGCGAACTTCGGCCAGGAGATCACCTTCGGCCACAACGGGAAGCCGTTCCTGATCTACGCGAGCCGCACCTGGCTGCTTGCGGACGACGGATCCATCGGGCGGCCGCTGGCCATGGAGACCGGGTTCTGGCGGCCGCAGCCCGACGGCGTGGTCGAGGTCGTGCTGGCCCATCCGACCGGGATCACCGAGATCTACATCGGGCAGCAGGCCGGCACCAAGATCGAGCTCGCGACCGACGCCGTCGTGCGCACCACCACTGCCAAGGAGGTAACGGCGGGCAAGCGGCTCTACGGCCTGATCGGCGCCGACCTTGGCTGGGCCTACGACATGGCGGCCGTGGGGCAGCCGCTGCAGTCGCACGTGTCGGCGCAGCTCAGGCGTGTCGCCTGAGGACGCTGATCGCCGGACTTCGGGCGCGGATCAGCCTTCGCGCAGCCAGTACGTGTCGAACGTGCTCGCCGCGGTCGGCGTCGGGCGCGCGAGCGTGGGCCCGCCTGAGGACCCGAGCTGGGTGATCCTGGTCGCGTTCCAGCGCGACGACACGATGCCGCCGTGCGCGCCCCGGCTGTCTGTGATCGAGATCCCGCCGAAGCTGATCGCGCCGTAGTCAGCGAGCCGCGCGATCGCCAGCTTGCTGCCCGTCGCCGGTGCCTCGCTGATGATCTCCGCGGAGTCCCGCGGGCACCTCAGCAGGCTCGTGCCGACCCTGACGTGCGGGCATTTGCGCAGGACCGTGAAGTGCGCGCCGCGGGTGTTATCGGTCAGGCTGATCTTGTAATTACGGGTCTTCGCGTTAAAAGTCACCGAAGCCGTTATCGAGTCGCCCGCCGCGATCCTGAGCGAGGCCCTGACCTCGGCTCTGGGAAACGTTTCCCACCAGGCGAAATAGCTCGCCTTCCCGGTGGCGCCGCAGTTCGCGGCGATGCCGCCCTGCTCCACCGAGTCCGCGTGGCCGGTGAATCCGTCGAAGCCGACCCAGGACGAGGACAGGGCGGTGCCCGGCGACTTCGCGCAGTTGAGGTACGGCACGAAGAACGTAGCCCGCACGGCCGTGAAGCGAAGCCGTGACCTGGTCACCGCGTAGCCGGCCCAGTTCAGTGAGTCGGCCGAGGTGATGTTGCTGACGCCGGACCAGGCGGGCGCGCGCGGCGGGCCGGCCGGGATCATCGGGAACCCGCCAGCTACGTGCCCGGTGCGGGGCGCGGCCGGTGCTGCCGCGACGGGCCGGGCAGCGACGCCGGCGACGGCGGCCCCCGCGCCTGCGAGCGCGAACGGGACCGTGACTAAGACAGTGGCGACGACGCGAGCGCGTACGGCTGAACTCGGCATCCGGTCATTATTCCCGCGCGCGCCCGGCGGGGGCGGCGCGGAAAAGAAAGAAACCCCCGGGCCGCTCCCGCATGACCGCACCCGGAAGGTACGAAGCACGCGGGGACCGGCTGGACTGGCCGGTCAGCCCGGGGGCTCGGTGTCTGCCGTGAATTCGCCGACCGCCGCTACTGCTGCCTCTGCCGGGCTGACCCGGGATGGGGCCTGCCAGGCTGAGCGCGGTCGATCACGCGCGTCCGGCGCATGGCCCGGATCACGCTTCACGCAGGCGGCGGCTAGCGGACAGCCACCTCGCAAGTCCGACATCTATGCATACTGTTGGACCACCTCCTTTCCTGCGTTAGCCCGAACGCTACGTCAGCAGCCAGGCTCGAGGCAAGGGTGTTATTGCCGGCGCGGTCCTAGACTCGTGCTCATGGCGCAGGAGTGGGACGACGCGCTGCGGGCGAGCGGCTACCGGGTCACCCCACAGCGCCAGCTCGTGCTCGAGGCGGTATCCAGGCTTGAGCACGCCACCCCCGAGGAGATCTATGCCGATGTCCGGCAGACCGCCCGCGGGGTCAACGTGTCCACCGTGTACCGGACCCTGGAACTGCTCGAGCAGCTCGGCCTCGTGACGCACACGCACCTGTTCCATGGCGCGCCGCGGTACCACCTGGCCACCGAGGCCGAGCACGTGCACCTGGTCTGCCACCGCTGCGGCCAGGTCACCGAGGTCGACAAGGCGGCCGTGCGGCCGCTGGTCGCGGCCCTCGAGGCCGCCGAAGGGTTCCAGACCGACGTCGGGCACCTGACGATCTTCGGCCTGTGCGCCGGCTGCCGCCCGTAGCGCTGCCGCCGCGTAGCGCCGCCGCCGGTAGCGCCGCACCCCCGCTCCGGCCGACCGCATAGCCTTGGAAGCGTGACAAGCCCGCTCCTAGCCGAGCCCGGCGCCGTCGAGGCCGACGGCCCGGACGCCGGCGTAGCCGCCCATTACGGTGACCCGTTCGCCGAGCAGCGCTCGCTCGCGCGCGCCTTCGGTGTCGTCGACCGCTCTAACCGGCCCGTCGTCAAGATCACCGGACCGGACCGGCTCGGCGCCGGCGACAGCGCGCAGGCGCTGATACTCAGCCCGCAGGGCCACGTCGAGCACGAGCTGACGCTCACCGACGACGGGACCGCGACCTGGGCCCACGTCGAGCCCGGCACCGCGGGCTCCCTGCTGGACTTCCTCGCCTCGATGCGATTCATGCTGCGGGTGGAGACAGCCGACGTTTCCAGCGAATACGCGGTGCTGACCGTGCAGGGGCCGGCTGCCCCCGCGGATTCCGGTGCGGAGGCGGCAGCGCGGATCGCGGCGGCGGGCGGGACGGACCTGATCGTGCCGCGGAGCGCGCTCGCCGGCTCGGCAGCGGCGCTGCGGGCGGCAGGCGCCGGCCTCGCCGGGATATGGGCGCACGAGGCGCTGCGCATCGCCGCCGGCCGGCCGCGGCCGGGCCTGGATACCGATCACCGCACGATCCCGCACGAGGTCGGCTGGATCGAGACGGCGGTGCACCTGAACAAGGGCTGCTACCGCGGCCAGGAGACCGTGGCCAGGGTGCACAACCTGGGTCACCCGCCGCGGCGGCTGGTGCTGCTGCACCTCGATGGCAGCGAGGACAGGCTGCCGGGGCACGGCGACCAGGTGCTGCGGGAAGACGGAACGGCCGTCGGCTTCGTCGGCTCCGCCGCGCGGCACTACGAGCTCGGGCCGATCGCGCTCGCGCTCGTGAAGCGCACGGTCCCGGTCGGCGCGACGCTGACCGCGGCCGGGATAGCCGCAGCTCAGGAGGCTATCGTTTCGCCGGACGCGGGTGCCAATGTGCAGATCACCCTGCGGCGTCCGCGACGTGACCTGATCGGGCCTTCGCGCGAGTAACCTGGGCCGACAGCGGACAACGTCGTTCCTGGAGGTCCCCTTCCGTGCTTCGCCAAGCGCTGCTGGCCCTGTCGGCCAGCAAGAAGGCCCGTGAGCTGATACTCGCCACGCCGCTGACCCGCGACGTGGTATCGCGGTTCGTCGCGGGCGAGACCGCGGCCGACGCGCTCGCCGCGGCCCAGCGCCTCGTCGGCCAGGGCCGCCGGGTGAGCATCGACTTCCTCGGCGAGGACACCGTCGATCCCGAGCAGGCGGCCGCGGTGGCCGACGAGTACATCCAGCTGCTGCGGCGGCTGTCGGAGGCCGGCCTGGCGGCGGAGGGCAGGGCCGAGGTCTCGGTCAAGCCGACGGCGGTGGGACTCGGCCTCGCCGACCACGGCGAGAAGACCGCGACGGAGAACATCGCCAGGATCGCCGCCGCGGCCAGGAATGCCGGTACCACGGTCACGGTCGACATGGAGGACCATACCCGGATCGACTCCACCCTCCGGCTGGTGTCCGAGCTGCGCGGCGACTTCCCCGACCTCGGCTGCGTGATCCAGTCCTACCTGCGCCGCAGCGCCGACGACTGCCAGGCCCTGGCCGTCTCCGGCTCCCGCGTGCGGCTGTGCAAGGGCGCCTACCGCGCGCCCGAGGGCATCGGGCTGGCGGGCAAGGCCGAGGTCGACCTTTCGTATGTCCGGTGCATGCGGGTCCTGCTCGACGGCCCTGGCTACCCGATGCTCGCCACGCATGATCCGCGGCTGATCGAGATCGCCGCCGCCAGGGCACGGCTGACCCGGCGGGACCCCGGCAGCTTCGAGTACCAGATGCTGTACGGCATCCGCCAGGACGAGCAGGCCCGGCTGGCCGCCGACGGCGGCCGGGTCCGGGTCTACCTGCCCTACGGCAGCGACTGGTACGGCTACCTGGTGCGCCGGCTGGCGGAGCGGCCGGCCAACCTTGCCTTCTTCCTGCGCGCGCTGCGCTCGCGCGGGTAGCGGCGCCCGATCTCGGCCCGAGCCGCCCGGCCGCAGGCACCGGCAGCGCCCGCGGCCGGCGGCGCTGGCGGGCTAGCTGGTGGCGAAGGTCTGCGTGAGCGGGTAGGTGGCGACGATCTTGCCGTGCCTCGACACGTAGACCGGCGGCCGCTTGCCGGTGAAGATGACGGTCAGCCGCGTGTAGCGCCGGTCGGCCGGATGGCCTGCGACCGCGGCGCTTCCCCACAGCACCTCCAGCGACGGGTAGTAGCGGACGTGACCCGCGGCACAGCTGGGCCTGCAGTCGTTCTCCCAGAAGCTGCCGTGGCCGCTGGCCAGCGCCGGCGTCCAGCTCGTCCAGTGCAGGCGCCGCACTCCGATGCCGGCGTCCGCGCAGGCGATCGTGATCGTGGCTGGCCGCACCACGGGCCTGAGCCTGCAGTCGAGCACGACGTACCTGGGCGTCGCGGCCGTCACGGCCCGGGTGCCCGCCGCCGCGCGCGTGCTCGCGGGGGTGCCAGGACTGGCGATAGCCGCGGCGCCGCCAGCTGCCGCGATGATGCCGGCTCCCGCGAGGACTGATAACCCGGCGCGCAATCTTGTCTTCATTGCCTTCCACCTTCCGTCAGGCCTCCGGGCAGCCGCCGTGGCGCCCGGGCCGGCGGTCGCCGTGACCGCCCTGTCATTAGGACTGCGAATCACGCGGGATGGTTAGGCCCGGACGGCCCATCCGAGCTGAGCCACCGCGGCCAGGATCCGGGCCGTCACCCCGGGAACGTCGGCATCCTCCGATACCGCACACTGCCGGGCTGCGATCGAGCCGCTCGATAGGCTGCCTGCGTGATAGCCGTGCTGGGCGCCGGGCAGATGGGCGAGGCGCTTATCTCAGGGCTCCTGCGGGCCGGGGTAGTCGCGCCCGGCGGGATCATCGCGGCGGCGCGCCGCGACAGCCGGGCAGATCAGCTGCGGGCGGCCTACGGCATCGAGGTGCTGTCGGCCGCGCGGGCCGCGGAGCGGTCCGACACCCTGGTGATCACGGTGAAGCCGCAGGACATGGGCGCGCTGCTGGAGGAGATCAGCCCGAAGGTCTCGCCGGTATCGCTCGTCGTCTCGGTGGCGGCGGGTATCACCACCGCGTTCATCGAGCGGAGGCTGCCTGCCGAGGTGCCGATCGTGCGGGTGATGTCCAACACGCCGGTGCTGGTGGACGAGGCGATGAGCGTCATCTCGGCCGGGCCGCACGCGACCGAGGAGCATCTTCGCCGCACCGAGCAGCTGCTGCGATCGGTGGGGAAGGTGCTGCGGATTCCCGAGTCGCAGCAGGACGCGGCCACCGCCCTGTCCGGCAGCGGCCCGGCGTACGTGTACTTCCTGGTCGAGGCCATGGTGGACGCCGGCATCCTGCTCGGCATGCCACGGGCGAACGCGCTGGAGATGGTCAGGCAGGCGGTCTTCGGCGCGGCCACGATGCTGCGCGACTCCGGCGAGCATCCGGTGCTCCTGCGTGAGGCCGTGACGTCGCCCGGCGGCACGACCATCAACGCGATCAGGGAACTGGAGAAGCACGGCGTCCGCGCTGCCGTGCTGGCCGCGATCGAGGCCGCCAGGGACCGTGGCCGGGAGCTCGGCGCCGGCTAGGAACGCGGTCGGCGCCTAACCCGGCGCGAAGAGTGCGAATCCCGTCTAACGCGGCACCGCGCGTAATGGCGCAGGAACGGCGCGTTTATTGGCCGGACGCGAATTGGCAGGGCTCGCACGGGGTTGCCCTTTTCCATACAGGACTTACGCTGGAGACGGGCGTGACTGATGCGCCACTCCCGCGCGGCGTACCAGCTCGGTCGGAAGAGGGCTACCAATGGCAGCAGACGCAACTCCGCTCAGCGATGTGAGATTCCTGACCGTGGCCGAAGTGGCCGCGATCATGCGTGTTTCCAAGATGACGGTCTACCGGCTCGTGCACTCGGGCGAGCTCGAGGCGATCCGGGTTGGCAGGTCATTCCGGGTGCCGGAGCGCGCGGTGACCGACTACCTGCGGGAGGCCTTCGTCCCATCCGGCTAGCGATCCCGGCCGTGCAGATTGCCCCAGATCCCGGCCCAGGCCGGGCAATGCGGCCGGACGGAGGTACGCTGTGGCGTTGGCATGTTGCCCGGCCGCCCGTAGTGGCGAGCATGTGCAAGGCCATGCCCGTCGGCCGTAGAAGCAATCTGAGGGTGGTCACGTGGGTTCAGTCATCAAAAAGCGCCGCAAGCGGATGGCGAAGAAGAAGCACCGCAAGCTGCTGCGCAAGACCCGGGTTCAGCGCAGGAACAAGAAGTAAACGGCTGCCGCCGGCCGGCGGAGGCTGGCCCGGCGGCCCGACCGGCGGGAAAAGCCTGAAAGGCCCGGCGGGTCCGAAGGCGGCCCGGCCAAGGCGAGCCGAGGCGATGAGCACGCTGTGACCGAGAACCAGCAGGGCGGCCAGCCGGCCGGCGGCTGGCGCCAGCGCCTGGCCGCGGTCGCCGAGTTCGCTCGCCGCCGGCTCGAGGGCGAGTACGAGGTCGACGAGTCTGGCTTCGATCCCGACCTGACCGCCTCGGTGCTGATGCCGATCGCGCTGGGCCTGTACCGGCGCTGGTTCCGGGTGCAGGCGCGCGGCCTCGAGCACATTCCCGGCGGCGGCGCCGCGCTCGTCGTCGCCAACCACTCGGGCGTGCTGCCGCTCGACGCGATCATGCTGCAGGCGGGCATATTCGCCGAGCACCCGCAGCGACGCAACCTGCGCCTGCTGGGCGCCGACATGGTCTACACGGTGCCCGGGCTGGCCACGCTGGCGCGCCGGAGCGGGCACACCCGCGCCGATCCGGCAGAGGCGCTGCGGCTGCTCGCGGCCGGGGAACTCGTCGGCGTGTTCCCGGAGGGATTCAAGGGCATCGGGAAGCCGTTCAGCGAGCGGTACCGGCTGCAGCGCTTCGGCCGCGGCGGCTTCGCGCGGACCGCGCTGCAGGCAGGCGCCCCGATCATCCCGTGCGCGATCGTCGGAGCCGAGGAGATCTACCCGATGGTCGCGAACGCCGAGCCCGTCGCCCGCGCGCTCCGGCTGCCGTATTTTCCCGTGACCCCGCTGTTTCCCTGGCTGGGCCCGGTGGGCGCGGTCCCGCTGCCGTCGAACTGGATCATCGAGTTCTCCGCGCCGGTCGGGACCGGCCCCGCGACCGCCGAGCCGGACGAGGACCTCGTGACCAAGCTCGCCGATGACGTGCGGGGCGTCATACAGGAACGGCTGGACGTCCTTGTCGCGGAGCGCGGTCCGGCATTCGGTTAGCCGGCCAGCCGGTCAGACGGCCCTAAACCCTGACGGCACCTGTGCAGACCCGGTTCAGCTGGTCAGCCGGCGCCGCCGCAGCGCGATGGCGGCCGCCGCCCCGCCGGCCACCGCGCCCGCGCCCGCCGCGACCGGCAGTGCGATCAGGGTGGCCCGGCGGCCGGACCGGAAGTCGTGCACGGGCCAGTCGCGACGGCGGGCCTCGGCCAGCAGCTCGGCATCCGGGTTCACCGCGTTGGGGTGCCCCACGAGCGCCAGCATCGGCATGTCGTTGAACGAGTCGCTGTAGGCGCTGCACCGGGACAGGTCCAGGCCCTCGCGGCTGGCCAGCGCGCGGACGGCCGCCGCCTTGGCGTCGCCATGCAGCAGCCCGCCGACCAGCCTGCCGGTGTACGTGCCGCCAGCCGACTCCGCGACCGTGCCGAGCGCGCCGGTCAGCCCGAGCCGCCTGGCCAGGATGTTCGCCAGCTCGACCGGGGTCGCGGTCACCAGCCAGACCCGCTGGCCCGCCTGCAGGTGCCGCTGGGTGAGCTCCCTGGTGCCCTCCCAGATCCGGTCGGCCATGGTGTCGTCGTAGATCTCCTCGCCGAGCGTGACGATGTCGGCTACCCGGTGGCCCGCCACGAACGCCAGCGCCGCCTCCCGCGCCGCGTCGATGTGATCGGCGTTCTCGGCGCCGCGCATCCGGAACGTGAGCTGACCCCAGGTCAGCCTCGCCAGGTCGCGCGGCCCGAACATGCCCCTGGCGGCGAGCCCGCGGGCGAAGTGATAGATCGAGGCGCCGCGCATCAGGGTGTTGTCGACGTCGAAGAACGCGGCCGCTGTCGGATCCGGCACCGGAGCGGGCTGGATCACGTCGGCAGCCGCGGCCGATGCCTCCCCGGCCAGTTCCTGGCGCTGCCGCGTGTGGCGGCGCAGCCGGCGGGCGGCGGGCTTGCCGGACTCGGCTGTCATGGCACCGAGACTACGCGCCGCGGCGCACGTCACATGGTTCCACGGGTCGCATCACTGCTCGGAGTCGTGCACCATAGGCAGCAATGTCTAGTGCTATCTCGCTGGCCTTTGCCGGTCTCGGCGCCGCGACGGCGGCCGTCGGCGGTGGCGTGCTGCTCGCGCGCTGCTTCCGCGCGCCCCGCGCGGACCTGATCGCATGGTCGGTCGCGCTGCTCGGCCTGCTGGTCAGCCTCGGTGCTCAGCTGCTCGGCTACCTGAGCGGCTTCGACGCTTCGATGTTCCGCGCGATGGCGATCGGCGGTCTGGTGATCGCTCCGCTGGCGTGCGTCCTGGGCCAGACGGAGATCGCCTCGAGAGGCCTGGCGGCGCGGTTCTGCGCGCGGGTCTATCTCGGGGCGCTGGCTGTCGTGGCCGTCGTGATCCTGGTCCTCGACCAGCTCGGCAGCGCAACTTTTACCAAGTCATGGCCGAATCCGCACACGTACTATCAGTCGCCGCCCAATTACATCCTGTACACGACGAGCGTGGTGACGATCGTGATCACGCTGATCGCGACCCTCATCGTGATGGCGAGGTCGGGGGACAGGAACTGGAGCCGGGCCAGCACCCCGCAGGTCGCCGCCGGCGCGGCGGCGCTGGCCCTGGCCTATCCGGGCTTCGCCCTGCTCGTCCGGTACGAGGCGAAGCAGAGCCTGACGCTCACCTCGGTATTCACCCCGCTGCTCGCGATCGCCGCGGGCCTCATCGTGTGGGCGGGCCTCAAGGTCAGCCAGCAGGACATCGGCGCCCTGCACGGCCGGGCCGCCCGGGCGGGCGGTGACCGCGGGCGCGACTTCGACCGGTACCCGGCCCGGCAGGCCGGGGACTACGACCGGTTCGACGACAGCGGCGTGTACGGCGACCTGTACCGGCCCGAGCCGGTGCCGGAGAAGGCCAGGCTCGGCGGGCCCGACGCGGAGCCGGACGACGGCTCCTACGAGTACGGCTGGCGGGACCGCGACGGCTACGGCGACGACTGGCGGCAGGACGGCGTGGCCGACGGCGGGCGCGGGCCGTATGACGACGAGTACGGCGGCGGCTATGCGACCGGCGACATCGCGACCGGCGACCTCGACCCGGCGGCCGGGCCTGGCCAGGGTGCCCTGCATCCGCTGGCCGAGCGCGACGTGGACCGGCATGACCTGGACCGGCATGACCTGGACCGGCATGACCTGGACCGGCATGACCTGGACCGGACCGGAGCGGACGTCGGCAGGCAGGACCTGTTCGGCCAGATCGCGATCTACACGCTGCTCGAGGACCGGGTCCATGAGTTCGACCAGCTCACCGAGCGGGTGGTCGATGAGGTCCGGGCCCGCGAGCCGGACACGCTCGTGTTCATCGTGCACGCGGTGCCGTCCGCGCCGATGCAGCGGATCCTGTACGAGGTGTACCGGGACCGCGCTGCCTACGAGTGGCACCGGCAGCAGCCCTACGTCACCAGGTTCGAGTCCGACCGCAGGCCGTACGTGCTGGCGACGAACGTAATCGAGCTGGGCCTGCAGCAGGCGAAGGTGTCGCCGTTCCCGTCGGTAGCCGAGCTGTTCGGCGAGCCCGGCTTCGACACGTCCGGCTTCGAGCGGCCCGACTACCTGCGTGATTACGGCCGCCCCGAGACCAGCCACGGGGACCCGCGCGGGAGCGGCGACCGGTGGTAGCGGGGGGTTCCGGCGGGCCGGGCAGGGCCGGCCCGGCAGGCCGGGTGCTCCTGCTGTCACGGCCCGGCTGCCATCTGTGCGACGAGGCCCGCGGGGTGATCGAGCGGGTGACCGCCGAGCTGGGCGTGAGCTGGGCCGAGCGCGACGTCACGGCCAGCCCGCAGGACCTGGCGGACTATGGCGACATGATCCCGGTCACGTTCGTGGACGGGGTCCAGGTCGACTTCTGGCGGGTGAGCGAGAAACGCCTGCGCGCCGCGCTGCGCGCCTGATCAGGACACTCGCCGTTCCTAATATCGGGCGAATCGGCATCTATCTCCAGCGCACGCAATCTGCCCGACTTTGTGCAAACGTTCACAAGGGCGTACCGTGGAGGCCAGTCAGTCGATCCCCCAGGAGTTCCGGCGCATGTCACGGCGTCCTCAGCAGAGCGGTCGCGTGCAGGCCGGGCGCCGTCGCGCCGGCAGCAACGGTCACGGCATCCCGGATGCGACAGTTGCCCGGCTGCCGGTGTACCTGCGCGCCCTGTATGCGCTGGCGGACAGCGATGTCGCGACCGTGTCCAGCGAGGAACTGGCCGCCGCCACCGGCGTGAACTCGGCCAAGCTCCGCAAGGACCTGTCCCACCTGGGCTCGTACGGCACCAGGGGCGTCGGCTACGACGTGGAGTACCTCGTCTACCAGGTGTCGCGCGAGCTGGGCCTGACGCAGGACTGGCCGGTGCTGATCGTCGGCGCCGGCAACCTCGGCCGCGCGCTCGCCAACTACGGCGGGTTCGCCTCCCGCGGGTTCCGCATCGCGGCCCTGCTTGACTGCGATCCGCGCGTGGTCGGCACCGTCATCGCCCGGCACACGGTCCGCAGTGACGCCGAGATCGAGGACGTGATCGAGAAGTTCGACGTCTCGATCGGCGTGATCGCCACGCCCGCGGCCGCTGCCCAGAATGTCTGCGATCGACTGGTTGCTGCCGGTGTCACGAGCATCCTGAACTTCGCGCCCGTAGTGCTCAGCGTGCCTTCGGGCGTAGATGTGCGTAAGGTCGACCTGTCGATCGAATTGCAGATCCTCGCCTTCCACGCGCAGCGACGCAGCGCGGGCGGCCGGCCTGAGCTGGCGGTGGCCGAGGATGCGGTAGCAGCCACCACCGGGCCTGGCCTGCAAGCCGGCCCGGACCTGGACGTGACAGATATCTGGACGGGAGCGCAGGCGATAGCGACATGAGCGTGCTGGTCGTCGGTCTGAGTCACAAGGGCGCGCCGCTGGCGATGCTCGAGCGGACCGCGCTGACCGGCGACGCCGTCACCAAGCTGCTGCACGACGTGTCCAGGTCCGACGACGTCGCCGGCGCGCTCGTGCTCAGCACCTGCAACCGGATGGAGATCTACGCCGAGGCCGGCTCGTTCCACGGATGCGTGGCGTCGATCTGCGACCTGCTGTCCCGGCACACCGGCGTGCCGCACGCGGAGCTGACGCCGTGCCTGTACGTGCACTACGCAGACCGGGCGGTGCAGCATCTGCTCACCGTCGCCTGCGGCCTGGACTCGATGGTGGTCGGCGAGAGCCAGATCCTCGGCCAGCTGCGCGGCGCGCTGCGGTTCGCGCGGGAGCAGGGCACGCTCGGCCGGCCGCTGGCCGATCTCGGCTCGCTGGCGCTGCGGGCGGGCAAGCGCGCCCAGACCGAGACCGGAGTTGGCGGCGCGGGCGCGAACCTCGTCAGCGTCGGCCTGCACGTCGCGGTGACCCAGCTACGGGACCAGCATGAGCCCGAGCGCCGGGTACCGTCGCTCGCCGGTCTCCAGGTACTGGTGGTGGGGGCAGGCGCGATGAGCTCGCTCGCGGTGGCGAGCGTGGCCAGGGCGGATGCGGCCGGCCTGGTCATAGCGAACCGGACGCGCCAGGCCGCGGAGCGGCTGGCCGCGCAGTACGGCGGCAGCGCGGCGGCCATGGCCGAGCTGCCCGCACTGCTGCAGGTTGCCGACCTGGTCGTGACGTGCACGGGCGCGCCAGGCCACATGATCACCGCGGAGATGGTCGCCGCGGCGACGGCAGGCCGCGGACCGCGCCGGCTCGTCCTGCTTGACCTCGCCCTGCCGCGGGACGTCGAGCCCGGCGTCGGTGCATTGCCGGGCGTGGCGGTGACCGACCTGGAGACGCTGCAGGCGTCCGAGCCGGAGGGGAGCCAGCCGGGCGAGAACGCGGTCGCGGCCGCCCGGCAGGTCGTTACCGACGAGCTTGAGGCGTATCTGTCCGCCGGGCGGGCAGCACGGGTGGCACCGACCGTCGTGGCGCTGCGCGCCAAGGCCGCCGGCGTGGTGGAATCGGAGCTGGCCAGGCTGGCCGGACGACTGCAGACGGCGGACAAGGCGGTGCTCGAGGAGGTGGCCAGGTCGATGAACCGGGTGGCCGACAAGCTGCTGCACGCGCCGACGGTGCGAGTGAAGGAACTGGCAGGGACGCCTGGCGGCGCCAGCTACGAGGACGCGCTGCGGGTGCTGTTCGACCTCGACCCGGCGGCGATCAAGTCGGTTGCGCAGGTGGTCTCGCCGACCGAGGAGGAGCAGCCTTGAGCGCGCTCCGGCCAGGAGTCTTGCGGCTCGGCACCCGGCGCAGCCCGATGGCGATGACCCAGTCGCGCCTGGTGGCCGACGCGGTCACGAGGCTGACCGGGCACGAGGTGGAGCTCGTCGGCATCACCTCGCGCGGGGACGTGAGCTCGGAGGCCCTGACCCAGATCGGCGGCACCGGGGTGTTCGTCAGCGCGCTGCGCGCGGCGCTGCTTGCGGGCGACGTCGACTTCGCCGTGCACTCACTCAAGGACCTTCCTACCGGCCCGGCGGACGGCATCACGCTGGCCGCGGTGCCGGCCAGGGACGACCCGCGGGACGCCCTGGTCGCCGCCGGCGGGGTCAAGCTCGCCGACCTGCCGCGCGGGGCACGCATCGGCACCGGCTCGCCGCGGCGCGCCGCCCAGCTGCTCCTGCTGCGGTCCGACCTGTGTCCGGTACCGGTCCGCGGCAACGCGGGCACCCGGCTGGCCAAGGTGGAATCGGGCGAACTGGACGCTGTTGTCCTCGGGTATGCGGGCCTGGCCAGGATCGGCAGGCTCGACGCCGTCACCCAGGTGCTCGAGCCGGACGAGATGGTCCCGGCGGCCGGGCAGGGCGCGCTGGCGGTTGAGTGCCCCTCCGGCAGGGAAGACCTCGTTGCGCTGCTGGGCTGCGTGGACGATCCGGCCAGCCGCGCGGCGACGACGGCCGAACGCAGCATGCTCGGCGCGCTTCAGGCGGGCTGCTCGGCGCCGGTTGGCGCGTATGCTGCCGGGACGGATGTACTTCGGCTCCGCGGCCTGGTGGTCGCGGCCGACGGGGGGATGGCGCTACGCGGCAGCGCGAGCGGCGCGCCGGCGCTGGCCGAGGCTCTCGGCCAGCAGGTAGCCGGCGAACTGCTCGGCCGGGGCGCGGGAAGGTATATGGCAGTGCCAGATCGGGACGATGACAGGTGAACCCCACAACCGGTAAGACCGGGAAGCAGACATCATCTGGCTGGGTCGCATTCGTAGGCGCGGGCCCCGGCGACGAGAGCTTGCTGACGGTCCGGGCAGCCGACCTGATCGGCCGGGCTGACCTGGTGGTGGCCGCGCCGTGGATCGCCGAGCGGCTTGGCCATCTGCTCAGGCCGGACGCAACGCTGACGGACTCCGACGCGCACCAGCAGGACCCGAAGATGCTGGTGAAGGCCGCGAAGGCGGGCCAGCTCGTGGTCCGCCTGTACGGCGGCGACCCGTTCATGTTCTGCAACGCGGCGGCCGACGCGGCGGTGTGCGCGAAGGCGAAGATCGCCTTCGAGATCATCCCCGGTGTCTCCGCCGCCACGGCCGTGCCGGCGTACGCGGGCATCCCGCTGACCAGCGACGGCAGCGGTGACGTGCGGATCATTCACGTGAGCGAGGCCAGCGGCGTCTCCTCGGGCGGCGGCACGCTGGTCATACTCGGCGCCGAGACGGGCCCGGTGGACCTCGGCAAGATGCTGGTCGCGGCCGGCTGGCCGGAGACCGCCCCGTTCGCGATCACCTGGAACGGCACGACGACCGATCAGCACACCGTCGTCGGCTCGCTCGGCACCGTGGCCGCGGATCTCAAGGCGGCGGGCGTCAGCCTGCTGACGGCGTCGGGCCCGGCCGTGGCGGTCGTCGGCGACGGCGTGTCGGCGCAGCCCGCGCTCTCCTGGTACGAGACCAAGCCGCTGTTCGGCTGGCGGGTGCTGGTGCCGCGCACGAAGGAGCAGGCCGACGAGGTCTGCGAGCTGCTGCGCGCCAGGGGCGCGGTGCCCGAGCAGGTGCCGACGATCGCGGTGGAGCCGCCGCGCACGCCGCAGCAGATGGAGCGCGCCGTCAAGGGCCTGGTCACCGGCAGGTACCAGTGGATCGGCTTCACGTCGGTCAACGCGGTCCGGGCGATCAGGGAGAAGTTCGAGGAGTACGGCCTGGACGCCAGGGCGTTCGCCGGGGTGAAGGTGGCCGCGGTCGGCGAGCAGACCGCCAGGGCGCTGCGCGAGTTCGGCATCATGCCCGACCTGGTCCCCGAGGGCGAGCACTCGGCGGAGGGGCTGGCCGATTCCTGGCCCGCCTATGACGACATCCTGGACCCGATCAACCGGGTGCTGCTGCCGCGCGCGGACATCGCGACGGAGGGCCTGCTGGCCAGGCTGACCGAGCTTGGCTGGGAGGCCGAGGACGTCACCGCGTACCGGACCGTGCGGGCCGCGCCGCCGCCTGCGCCGATCCGCGAGGCGATCAAGGGCGGCGGCTTCGACGCGGTGCTGTTCACCTCGTCATCCACGGTCCGGAACCTGATCGGGATCGCGGGCAAGCCGCACGCGGTCACGGTGATCGCGTGCATCGGGCAGCAGACGGCCAAGACCGCGGCCGAATTCGGTCTGCGGGTGGACGTGGTCGCCGCGCAGCCGTCGATCCCGGCGCTGGTGGAAGCGCTCGCGGCGCACGGGGCGGGGATCCGGGACGCGGCGATCGAGGCGGGGGAGCCGGTACGCAAGCCAAGCGAGCGCCGCCGGGGGGCGCGCCGCCGGATCAGGTAAGGCGGGCCCGTCGTGACAGCTGGATACCCGCCGGCCGGATTCCCGGTTGCCCGCCCGCGCCGGCTCCGCCGGTCCCGACCGCTGCGCAGGCTCGTCGCCCCGGTGGAGGTGCGTGCTTCCGGGCTGGTGCAGCCGCTGTTCGTCAAGGAGGGCATCGCCGAGCCGCAGCCGGTCCCGTCGATGCCTGGCGTCGTCCAGCACACCAGGGAGAGCGCGCGCAAGGCCGCGGCGTCGGCGGTGGCCGCCGGGGTGGGCGGCGTGATTCTGTTCGGCGTGCCCGCGGTGAAGGACTCGCGGGGCTCGGCCGCCGACGATCCGGCCGGGATCGTCCAGCTGGCGCTCGCCGATCTGGCCGCCGATCTCGGCGGCGACACCGTGCTGATGGCCGACCTGTGCCTGGACGAGTACACCTCGCACGGGCACTGCGGGGTGCTGACGGACTCCGGCGAGATCGACAACGACGCGACGCTGGCGCGGTACGCGGCCATCGCGGTGGCGCAGGCGCGGGCCGGGGCGCACGTCGTCGCGCCGAGCGGCATGATGGACGGCCAGGTCGCCGCCATCCGCGCGGCCCTGGACGACGCGGGCTTTCCCGGCGTCGCGATCTGCGCGTACTCGGCCAAGTACGCGTCCGCGTTCTACGGCCCGTTCCGCGACGCCGCGGAGTGCGCGCCGCAGTTCGGTGACCGTGCCTCCTATCAGCAGGACCCGGCGGCCTTCGACGGGGACGCGCTGCGCGAGGTCGCGCTCGACGTGGCCGAGGGCGCGGACATCGTGATGGTCAAGCCGGCGCTGGCGTACCTGGACGTGATCAGCTCCGTGGCCGCGGCCGTCCAGCTGCCGGTCGCCGCCTACCAGGTCAGCGGCGAGTACTCGATGGTCGAGGCGGCCGCCGCGAACGGCTGGCTGGACCGGGACCGGACGATCATGGAGACGCTGACCGCGATCAGCCGGGCCGGCGCGGACATCATCCTGACTTACTGGGCGACCGAGGTCGCGCAGCGCCTCACCTAGGGCTGCCGCGCCGCTACGTCAGGCCCGTCGGGCCGTGCGGTCCCAGCGCCCAGTACTCGAACAGGCCGGAGCCGGTGATCGTTGAGCCGCCCTCGGTGCACTCGAAGACCGCAACGCTGTCGACCATGCCCCACATCCGCGCCTTGTCCTCCGCCCTGGTCAGGTCGTAGGTCACGCCCTGGACGACCAGGTCGAGACCCTGGTACATGCCGTGCTTCCAGTCCGGCTCCAGGCCGTAGCCGGTACCGACGAGCAGCCATACCGGGTGCACGGGCCGCACCGTGACCTCCAGCGGCGCCGCGCCCGGCGGGCTGCAGGAGATCGTCGCCTGCTGCACTTCCCTGGTGCCCGGCGCGTACTGCGGCCGGTACTCGGGCCGGCCGAGCTGCTGCGGCGGCCTTCCGTCCGGCCACACCCGCACCGCCTCCTCGAGGACCCGGTGTCCGCTCGCGTCCTCCTGCACGATCGTCAGGATGGAGAAGTCGTCGAACTGCATCGGCGCGTACATCCAGTAGAGCTGCGCGGGGTTCCTGCCCTGGATCCCCGGGGCCTCGCTCTCGCCCACCGGGCGGATGCCCCAGGAGCGGTCCCGCGACCCGCGCCAACGGTCCGGGGTGATCGAGAACTCGTCGGCGCCGCTGCGCACGCGCCCGGTCCAGCTTCCGGTCTGCGCCAGCCGGAATGAGTCGAAGATCACCCGCTCCTGCGCCCGCACGAAATGCCGCGGTTCGGCCTGGGCCGGGATCGTGCCCTCCCAGGTCAGGTCGAACTCCAGGTCGTGGTCGCTGGGCTCGAGGACTACCCGAAGCCGTCTGAGCCCTTCCAGGACCTCGACCCGGAACGGGCCGACGCTGGTGTCCATCCGGTCCGCGCCCAGCTCCCTGGACGCGCGCACCACCCGGTGCGTGCTGCCGTGCCGGGCGAGCGCGAACGCGTCGGTCACGCCGAGGTTGGGATACTGGCCGACCCCGACGATGAGCATCAGCTCGTCGGTCCCTGCATGGCAGTTGAAGTAATACCGGTCGTAGAAGTTGCGATCCGACGTCGCGACGTGCCGTACCGGCAGTGCTGCCTGGTGGACGGGGTAGTCGTCGAGCGGCGACAGCGTCATCTGTTCTCCGTGAGGTCGACTGCCGTGGTAGCCCCGCCGGGCGGCGGCAGGCCGAGGATCTTCGCCAGCAGCTGGGACGCGGTGTTGTTGTAGGGGAAGTCGTTATCCGGCGGCACGAGGTCGTAATGAATGAAGAGCTGGCCGATGCGCGCCATCACGATCGCGAACTTGGTCGCCGACAGGACCTCGTAGTAATCCATGCTGGCCAGCGTCCGGCCGGTGAGCCGCTCGTACCTGGCGATCGTCTGGGCCGCGTCCGGGAAGCCGGGCAGCCGCGCGGCGCCTACGCCCTCGCTGTGATGACGGTCGAGGAGCAGGAACCAGGCAAGGTCCTCCTCCGGCTGGCCGAGCGTCGCCATCTCCCAGTCGAGCACCGCCGTCGCCCGGCCGGAGTTGAAGATGATGTTGCCGATCCGCGAGTCACCCCAGAGCAGGACCGGATCGTGCGTCTCGGCCGGCCGGTGGTCGTGCAGCCACTGCAGGGCCTGCCGCACCACGGGGACCGCGCCCTCGTAGGCCCAGTCCAGGTAGTGCTCGTAATACGCCAGGCGCTGACGGAGCCCGGTGGGCCCGTAGCGGGTCTGGTCGACGAACTCGAGGCCGAGCCGCCGGACGTCGAGCGCGTGCACCCGGGTAAGCACGCCCACGCCAGACCACCAGATGCTCTCGCGCTCGGCCGGGCTCACGTCGGTGAGCCAGCCGCCGGTGTGGTAGGGCGGCATGTCGGTCGGCACCGCACCGTCGATGCGGCTCATGATGTAGAACGGCGCGCCCAGCACCGCAGGGTCTGGCTCGTGCCAGTGCACCTCGGGCACCGGGATCTCGGTGCCGGCCAGGATCTGCAGCAGCCGGAACTGCTCAGCGAACCGCGGCTCGGGGAAGATCTGGAAGCCGGTGGGAGCGACCTTGGCGACCAGTCGCTGCTGTCTCCCGGTGCCGTCGGCCGCGCGCCAGCCCGCCTCGAACATCAGCGTCTCGGACGAGAAGCCGGTGTTCGCGGGCGTCTGCATCGCGGTGACCGCGACCTCGGTCGCGGCTGGCAGTTTGCCCTGCAGCCAGCGCTGCAGCGTCGTCCTGGTGAGTTCCGGGTCGCGCTGATCAGGAACCGGCATGCCAACCTCCGGCGGATAGCGGTACCATCCGAACAGAATTAGAACAGGTTCTATCGGGATGGCGGCCGGACGTCAACAGCCAGGGCGTTGCGGCGTGGACGGCCCCGAAATCGGGAGCGCGTGAGTATCCTGGCAATAGTCACGTTGCAATCGCACCTCTGCATCGGGGTTGGTCTTCGCCGCTGGGCCGGCGCCGGGCCGCGAACCCGGCCAGGCATCATCGAGAGCGTACGGCTCGTCTGCAGAGCCGGGCGGGAGCGTAGCTAATTGGTCGAAGCCGTACTGCGGGTGAGGCGCCGCAGGACCGAGGGACGGACCGCGGACGCGGCTGTCCAGTACGCGGCGATGGGCTGGCCAGTGTGCGCGGGCGCGTTCCCGCCGGGCCGCGCACAGCACGCCGCGTACGTCCAGCGCGCATGCTCGTGTGACCGGATCGGCTGTCCCTCGCCGGGCGCGCACCCGATGTCGCCGGCCTGGCAGATCCTCGCGAGCACGGACCCGGGGACCGTCGCGCGATGGTGGCTGACCGTGCCGGAGGCCAACGTCGTGCTGCCGACCGGGCGCGTATTCGACGTGCTGGACGTTCCTGCCAGGGCGGGCATCGCGGCTCTCAGCCGGATGGAGCGGTCAGGGCAGCGGCCCGGCCCGGTAGCGATCAGCGCCGGTGACCGGGCGCACTTCTTTGTCCGAACCCGTGGCGCGCCGGCCGACGAGACCGAGTGGTGGTCCTGCCATCTAGACTGCGAGCCGGAAGAAGTAGCCGACGTGTCCGGGCTGCGCTGGCACTGCAGGGACAGTTACGTCGTGGCGCCGCCCTCGCGGTACGCGGGCGGGAACGCGGCCCGGTGGATACGCCATCCGGCCAGCCACGAGCTGCCCGATGGGCTGCGGCTGCTCGGAGCTCTCGCCGATGCCTGCGAGGAGACTGGCTGATGTCCGGAGCTGAGCGGCGGACCAGGTCCGCCGAGCTGTTTGCGCGCGCCAGCACGCTGATGCCGGGCGGGGTGAACTCCCCGGTCCGCGCGTTCGGGTCGGTCGGCGGCGATCCGGTCTTCATGGCGTCCGGTCGCGGCCCGTACCTGACCGACGTCGACGGCAACGAATACGTGGATCTGGTGTGCTCCTGGGGGCCGATGATCCTCGGCCACGCATATCCCGCGGTCGTCGACGCCGTTCAGGCCGCAGTGAGCCGGGGCACCTCGTTCGGCACCGTCACCGAGGGCGAGGCGGAGCTCGCGGCGGAGATCATCGACCGGGCCCCGGTGGAGCGCGTGCGGCTGGTCAACTCCGGCACCGAGGCCACCATGACGGCGATCAGGCTGGCCCGCGGCTACACCGGGCGGCGGCTGGTGGTGAAGTTCGCCGGGTGCTACCACGGGCACGTGGACGCGCTGCTCGCGGCGGCAGGCTCCGGCGTGGCGACGTTCGGCCTGCCGGACACGCCGGGCGTAACCGGCGCGGCGGCGGCCGACACGGTCGTGCTGCCCTACAACGACCACGAGGCAATCCGGCAGGCCTTCGCGGAGAACGGGCATGACATCGCCTGTGTCATCACCGAGGCGTGCCCGGCCAACATGGGCATCGTGCCGCCAGCCGGCGGCTTCAACGAGCTGGTGGCCGCGCTGTGCGCGGAGTATGGCGCGCTGCTGGTCATGGACGAGGTGCTCACCGGGTTCCGGGTTACCCGGTCGGGCTGGTACGGCCACGACGGGATCGCGGGCGACCTGGTGACATTCGGCAAGGTGATGGGCGGCGGGCTGCCGGCGGCCGCGTTCGGCGGCCGGGCCGAGATCATGGACAGGCTGGCGCCGGCCGGCCCGGTGTACCAGGCGGGCACCCTGTCCGGCAACCCGCTCGCCACCGCGGCCGGGACGGCCACGCTGCGGGCCTGCACGCAGGACGTATACGCGCGGGTGGACGAGGCCGCGGCGGCGGTCGCCAAGCTGGGGGCCGACGCGCTGGCCGCGGCCGGGGTGCCGTTCCGGCTGCAGCAGGCCGGCAGCCTGTTCTCGTTCTTCCTCGGGGTCACCGGCCCGGTCAGGGATTTCGGCGGCGCGAAGGGCCAGTCGGCGACCGCGTACGCGGCGTTCTTCCACGCGATGCTGGACGGCGGGGTCTATCTGCCGCC
>Ga0335076_10000300_pt1 | contig 44011 bp, 34 predicted proteins | sample Lox_Sample_25_FD_206717 | JGI IMG/M metagenome (GOLD analysis project Ga0335076, IMG submission 206717) | Soil microbial communities from Loxahatchee National Wildlife Refuge, Florida, United States - Lox_Sample_2.5 | ecosystem: Environmental > Terrestrial > Soil > Wetlands | place: USA... | reverse complement strand
GCTGTTCGAGGTCCTGGGCTTCGGCTGCGGGTCGGGCCCGCTGACCGGGCGGTTCATGCCGCCGATCGGCGGGTTCCTGTATTGGTTGCGTCCCAACACAATTCGGCTTCCCGCCTGGCCGGGCAAGCTCCCGTTCACCGCCGGTGATACCCGCACCGTCGTCGACGTCGCGCTCTATGCCATCGTGTTGGCCGGCGGGGTCTGGGCGCTGTTGTCGCCCGGTCAAGGCGGGCCGGTCACCGCCGCCGGCGACGTCGGTTTGATCGACCCGGTCACGGTGGTGCCGACGATCGTCGCCCTGGCGGTGCTGGGTCTGCGCGACAAGACCATCTTCCTGGCCGCGCGCGGCGAACACTACTGGCTGAAGCTATTCGTGTTCTTCTTCCCGTTCACCGATCAGATCGCGGCTTACAAGATCATCATGCTGTGCCTGTGGTGGGGGGCGGCGACCTCCAAGCTCAACCATCACTTCCCGTATGTCGTGTCGGTCATGACGAGCAACAACGCGCTGCTGCGGGGCAGGCTGTTCAACCCGATAAAGCACGCGCTGTACCGCGATCACGTCAGCGACCTGCGGCCCACGCTGTTGCCTAAGCTCATGGCGCACGTCGGCGGGACCACGGCGGAGTTTCTGGTCCCGACGGTTCTGGTCTTCGTCGCCGGCGATCAACCCTGGCGGTGGTTCCTGATCGGGTTCATGGTGATCTTCCACCTGAACATCCTTTCCAACCTCCCGATGGGAGTCCCGCTGGAATGGAATGTGTTCTTTATCTTCTCGCTTTTCTATTTGTTCGGCCACTATGGCGCGATCCGCGCCACCGATCTTCGGTCACCGCTGCTGCTGGCCCTCGTGATCGTCGCGGTAGCCATCGTGATCGCGGGAAACCTTTTCCCCGAGAAGATTTCGTTCCTGCCGGCGATGCGCTACTACGCCGGCAACTGGGCCACCAGCGTGTGGTGCTTCCGCGCCGGCGCCGAGGACAAGATCGAGGCCGACGTCGTCAAAAGCTCTGCGCTCGTTGTTAATCAGCTGGCCAAGCTCTACGGCGCGGGGACCGCCGAAGTGATGTCCGACAAGGTGGCGGCGTTCCGCGCGATGCACACGCATGGCAGGGCGCTCAATGGACTATTGCCCCGGGCGATCGACAATGAGGCCGACTACAGCGTGCGCGAGGGCGAAGTGGTTGCCGGGCCGCTGGTCGGGTGGAACTTCGGCGAGGGCCACCTGCACAACGAGCAGCTGCTGGAGGCCGTGCAAAAGCGGTGCAACTTCGAGGACGGCGACGTGCGCGTCATCATCCTCGAGGGTCAGCCGATTCACGTCCAAAAGCAGTGGTACCGCATTCTCGACGCCAAGACCGGATTGATCGAGGCGGGCTACGTCGAAGTCGCGGACATGCTGACCCGCCAGCCCTGGCCCGAGCCGGGTGACGAGTTCCCCGTCCACGTCACCACGCAACGCGCCACGCGGTGACTGTCGATGCCCAAGGCCCTGGTCGTCGGTGCTGGGCCCAACGGGCTGGCCGCGGCGATCCACCTCGCCCGTCACGGCGTCGACGTGCAGGTGCTGGAGGCCCGCGACACGTTCGCCGTTCTGGAAGGAGATCGACCTCCAGCGCTACGGGCTGGTGTGGAAGTGGCCCGAAATCGACTGTGCGCACCCACTTGACGACGGCACCGCCGGCGTGCTGTACCGGTCGATCGAGGCGACCACGGCCCGGATGGGGGCCGACGCCAGACGATGGCGGGCCGCCGTCGGCGACCTGGCGGCGGGATTCGACGGACTGGCCCAGGATTTGTTTCGTCCGGTGATCAATGTGCCGCGCCATCCGATTCACCTCGCGCGGTTCGGGCCGCGCGCGCTGCTGCCGGCCACCGTGATGGCCCGCTGGTTTCGCACCGAGCAGGCTCGCGGGTTGTTCGGCGGCGCGGCCGCGCACGTCTATACCCGGCTGGACCGGCCGCTCACCGCAGCGCCCGGGCTGTTGTTCCTGGCCGGCGGGCACCGTTACGGATGGCCCGTCGCCCAAGGGGGATCCGGTTCGATCATCCAGGCCCTGGCCGCGGCCCTCAGGGCGCACGGTGGCACCGTGACCACCGGGGTGACCGTCGCCGCCCGCGGCGACATCCCCGATGCCGACATCGTCATGCTCGACCTCAGCCCGGCCGCGGCGCTGAAAATCTACGGCGACGTCATGCCCGGCCGCATCAGGCGGTCCTACGAGCGCTACCGCCAGGGGTCGTCGGCGTTCAAAGTCGACTTCGACATCGACGGCGACATCCCGTGGACGAACCCCGACTGCAGGCGTGCCGCAGCGTCCATGTTGGTGGCACGTTCGCCGAGATCGCCGACACCGAACGTCAACGCGCACAAGGCAAGATGGTGCAACGGCCATTCGTCCTCGTCGGGCAGCAGTACCTGGCCGACCCGTCCCGGTCGTCGGGCAACATCAATCCGATATGGGCCTACGCCCACGTGCCATTCGGCTACACCGGCGACGCCACCGGCGCCATAGTCGATCAGATAGAGCGGTTCGCCCCGAGTTTCCGCGAAGGCGTCACCGCGACCGTCAGCACGGGCACCGCCGCCCTCGAGGCCTACAACCCCAACTACATCGGCGGCGACATCATCGGCGGCGCCAACAACCGGCTCCAGGTCATCCTTCGGCCGCGGATCGCCGTCAACCCCTACGCGATTGGCGTGCCGGGCGTCTACCTGTGTTCGCAGTCCACGCCGCCGGGAGCCGGCATCCACGGGCTGTGCGGCTACCACGCCGCCGACGCAGCGCTGCGATGGCTGCGCAAACAACACCGCAGCTGAATCCTGCGCGGCTCATCGCGGCGCGCAATCAAGTTGCCAGATTGGTCTCGCTGTAGCCAAAACGTGACAGAGGCTTGATCGAATTGCTAAGGCGCGCCTGCACTTCCACCTTTCATGACACCCCTACGATCACAATTACAACTTTGTCAGTTAGGGAATTGAAGCCATGCGGGCGGCTGTTCAGTGTGTTCTCACGGTGATCGTGATCGCGGCGGGTGTGGTTACGAAGCCCGCCGGCGTAAGCCTGACCGCGGCGAGTCAGTCGTATGGGCTCGCCATCGTGTCGGTTCTACCAACGCGGGGCGCGGTGGTGGGTGTGGCGCACCCTGTGGTGGTGACGTTCAGTGCGCCCATTGACAGCTTAGCCAACCGGCACGCGGCCGAGAGCGCCGTTAACGTCAAATCGGCGCCCCCGATGACCGGCAAATTCGAATGGCTCGACAACAACGTCGTGCAGTGGGTTCCCGACCGATTCTGGCCGGCGCACAGCACTGTGTCGCTTTCGGTGGGCGGCCTGTCGACGAACTTCCAGACAGGTCCCGCCGTCGTCGGTGTCGCCAGTATCTCGCAGCACACGTTCACCGTGAGTGTCGACGGAGTCGAGGCGGGACCGCCGCCTTCACTACCAGCGCCGCACCACCGGCCACATTGGGGAGAAGAAGGGGTGATGCCGGCCACGATGGGTAGGCCGGAGTATCCGACGCCTGCCGGTTCCTACACCGTCCTGTCCAAGGAACGCTCGGTGATCATGGATTCGAGCAGCGTCGGCATCCCCGTCGACGATCCCGACGGTTACCGGATTTCGGTGGATTACGCCGTCCGGATCACCAGCCACGGCCTCTTCGTGCATTCAGCCCCGTGGGCCGTCAATGCAATGGGGTTTGAGAACGTCAGCCACGGCTGCATCAGCCTCAGCCCCGCCGACGCAGAGTGGTACTACAACACGGTCAACATTGGCGACCCGGTGATCGTGCAGGAATAGCAGCGGCGACAGTTTGCGGTTTCGCGCGGCGTCCACACCTAGACGATGCGTGGGTGCGTGTGCGTCGAATCTGCCTTAATCTGAGCGCTTTTCGCTGTCGTCGAGCCACCGCAACCTCGGGTGCCCCATGGCCCAACGGCCAGCGGCTACCGCTTCCGCTTGCACCGGTGTGAGGGCTCGGTCCGGGGGACCGGTAGTCACCCACGACGGAACGGACCCGCTGGGGCAACCCAGCGGGTCCGCATAAGCCGGAAGCGGATCGGCCTCAGTGCGCACCCGAAGGACCGGGCTGAACCGGCTGACCGGGCACGGGCGCGCCCGCCGGTGCAGGACCAGTCGGCGCGCCCTTGCCGGTCCCAGACATGTCAATGATCGGAGCACCGGCCGGCACAGCGTCGAGGGGGCCGCCAGCCAGCACCGGCCCAAGCGCAATCAGCGGAGCACCAACCGGCACCACCGGCGCCGGTGCGCCTACCGGCACGGGTGCGCCTACCGGCACGGGTGCGCCCACCGGCACGGGTGCGCCCACCGGCACGGGTGCGCCCACCGGCACGGGTGCGCCCACCGGCACGGGTGCGCCCACCGGCACGGGCGCGCCCACCGGCACGGGTGCGCCCACCGGCACTGGCGGCCCAAGCGCAATCAGCGGAGCACCAACCGGCACCACCGGAACCGGCCCAGGCGCAATCAGCGGAACACCAGACATGTCAGTGAGAGGCGCGCTAGCCGTGCATGCATTGCTGGCCGTTGCCGGTCCGCCGGCGGCTCCGGGTCCGCCGGCAGTTGCCGGTCCGCCGGCCCCTCCCGCTCCGCCTGCGGCTGCGGGTCCGCCGGCCGCTCCCGCTCCGCCGGCCGCTCCCGCTCCGCCTGCGGCTCCCGCTCCGCCTGCGGCTCCGTACGCGCAGCAGCCGGCCGCTCCCGCTCCGCCGGCTGCGGCTGCCGGTCCGCCGGCTGCTGGCGCTGCAGCCTCGCCCGACATCCCCTGGACGCACGCATAGGCCCCGCCGGTTTTCAGCGGGGAGGCTGCGGCATCGGGGCTCAACGCTATGGCGGCCCCGCAAAACCCAGCGATGGCAACCACTTTGATGTTGCGCCGATCAAAGACCGTCATCAACGTCGACTCCTCTAGCACTCAGTATTTTGCAATCATTTCGTGCAGCAGAACCGCATAGCCGTACCGCAGTCGTGTCGAATGTATGGCTGGTTATTGCAATTGCACGCGTGACGATTCCGGCGCTTATAGAACCGATACAAAGGAGACATGCTCCGGTTACCGCAGGTGTTTGCGGTGGGCGTTTCTGGTTCGTGACGCGCGGCACCTACCAGGTCGATGACTGGCGAGGATGCGGTGCCCGGCGGTCCGGGCATGTACGGCTGCCGTTGGCGATCCGGGACACTCGTGGATCGCTTTCTTGTCACGGAATCGCAGTGGTGAGGTAAACGGCGCCGCACACCCGAACCCGTTGTTCAGCCGTGGGTGCAATTTAAATTCAAACCCCGGTCATCCGCCTGCGCGGAAAACCGTATTTGTGGCAGATCCACGCCGTGGAGGCCAGCGATTCCGACCGCTCGGCCCGGACCGCCGGAAAATTGCAGTCAAGTCGAGCAGTCCGGTCGCACGGGCAGAAATCGATTCGGTGGGCAGGATACCCGGACGTTGTCACATAGGTCCATCGATGCCCTTCAACCACATCTGTCGCAGCCCAAACTCGCCGCACCCGGCTTTTCGCAGCGGCAGAAGCCCGGCACTCTTGCCGGCGGGCGCCGGTGCGCGTCACTGATCTAGGCTGACGGCGAGCGCTCATCAGCGAACATAGAAAGACAAGGGAGACTCAAGTGACGGTCCGAGTAGGCATCAACGGCTTCGGTCGAATCGGGCGGAACTTCTACCGGGCCTTGCTGGCTCAACGTGAGCAAGGCAGCGCCGACATCGACGTGGTCGCCGTGAACGACATCACCGACAACGCGACCCTGGCGCATCTTCTTCGATTCGACTCCATCCTGGGCCGGCTGCCCTACGACGTGAGCCTGGAGGGCGACGACACCATCGTCGTGGGCAACAACAAGATCAAGGCGCTCGAGGTCAAGGAGGGCCCGGCGGCCATGCCCTGGGGCGACCTGGGCGTCGACGTCGTCGTGGAATCCACCGGCCGCTTCAACGACGGCGCCAAGGCCAAGGGACACCTGTCCGCCGGGGCCAAGAAAGTGATCATCTCCGCACCGGCCACCGACCCCGACATCACCATCGTGCTCGGCGTCAACGAGGACAAGTACGACGGCAGCCAGAACATCATCTCCAATGCCTCGTGCACCACGAATTGCCTGGCCCCGCTGGCCAAGGTGCTGCATGACGAGTTCGGCATCGTCAGGGGCCTGATGACCACCATCCACGCCTACACGCAGGACCAGAACCTGCAGGACGGACCGCACAAGGACCTGCGCCGCGCCCGGGCGGCCGCGGTGAACATCGTCCCGACCTCCACCGGTGCGGCCAAGGCCATCGGCCTGGTGATGCCGGAGCTGAAGGGCAAGCTCGACGGGTATGCGCTGCGGGTGCCGATTCCCACCGGCTCGGTGACCGACCTGACCGCCGATCTGTCCAAACCCGGGAGCGCCGAGGAGATCAACGCGGCGTTCAAGGCCGCCGCCGAAGGCAGGCTCAAGGGCATTTTGAAGTACTACGACGCCCCGATCGTCTCCAGTGACATCGTCACCGACCCGCACAGTTCGATCTTCGACTCCGGGCTCACCAAGGTGATCGACGACCAGGCCAAGGTGGTGTCCTGGTACGACAACGAATGGGGTTACTCCAACCGCCTCATCGATCTGGTCGCGCTGGTCGGCAAGTCGCTGTAGGTTCGGGCAGCCGTGACCATTCCGACTCTCGAAGACCTTCTGGGCGTAGGCGTTTCGGGTCGCGGCGTGCTGGTGCGCTCCGATCTGAACGTCCCGCTCGATGACGGCGCCATCACGGACGCCGGCCGCATCACCGCGTCCGTGCCGACGCTGAAGGCGCTTCTCGACGCCGGCGCCAAGGTGGTGGTCACCGCGCACCTGGGGCGTCCCAGGAACGGGCCCGACCCGAAGCTGTCGCTGGCGCCGGTCGCCGCGGCGCTCGGTGACCAGCTCGGCCGCCACATGCAACTGGCCGGCGGCCCCGATCGTTCGCCTGTCGGCGGAGACGCGCTGGCCCGCGCCGAGGGCCTGACCGACGGCGACATCCTGTTGCTGGAAAACGTCCGCTTCGACCCGCGCGAGACCAGCAAGGACGACGGCGAGCGACTGGCCCTGGCCAGGCAGCTGGCCGAATTGGTCGGGCCGACGGGCGCTTTCGTCTCCGACGGCTTCGGGGTGGTGCACCGCAAGCAGGCCTCCGTGTACGACGTGGCCACCCTGCTGCCGCACTACGCCGGCACGCTGGTGGCCGAGGAGATACGGGTGCTGGAGCAGCTGACCAGCTCGACCACGCGCCCCTACGCCGTGGTCCTTGGCGGGTCGAAGGTGTCCGACAAGCTGGGCGTCATCGAGTCGCTGGCGACCAAGGCCGACAGCATCGTGATCGGCGGCGGCATGTGTTTCACTTTCCTTGCCGCGCAGGGCCTCTCGGTGGGCAAGTCGCTGCTCGAAGAAGAGATGGTCGACACCTGCCGCAGGCTGTTGGACACCTACGTGGACGTCCTGCGACTGCCGATGGACATCGTGGTGGCCGAGAAGTTCGCGGCGGACTCACCGCCGCAGACCGTCGCGGTCGACGCGATCCCGGGCGATTTCGTGGGCCTGGACATCGGGCCGGGATCGGTCAAAAGGTTCGCGGCGCTGCTGTCCAACGCCCAGACCATCTTCTGGAACGGCCCGATGGGCGTGTTCGAATTCCCGGCGTTTGCCGCCGGCACCAAGGGCGTCGCCCAGGCGATCGCCGAGGCGACCGGCAAGGGTGCCTTCAGCGTGGTGGGCGGCGGGGACTCCGCGGCCGCCGTGCGCGCGCTCGGCATCCCCGAGGCCGACTTTTCGCACATCTCGACCGGCGGCGGCGCATCGCTGGAATACCTGGAGGGCAAGACGCTACCCGGGATCGAGGTGCTGGGTCGGCCCCAGCCGAGCAAAGGAGACTCGTGAGCCGCAAGCCACTGATCGCCGGCAACTGGAAGATGAACCTCAATCACTTCGAGGCGATTGCGCTGGTGCAAAAGATCGCGTTCGCGTTGCCGGACAAGTACTACGACAAGGTCGACGTGACGGTGCTCCCGCCGTTCACCGACCTGCGCAGCGTGCAAACCCTGGTCGACGGCGACAAGCTGCGGCTGACCTACGGGGCCCAGGACCTCTCCCCGCACGATTCGGGCGCCTACACCGGTGACATCAGCGGCGCCTTCCTGGCCAAGCTGGGCTGCAGCTTCGTCGTTGTGGGTCACTCCGAGCGGCGCACCTACCACAACGAGGACGACGCGCTGGTCGCCGCAAAGGCCGCCGCCGCGCTCAAGCACGACCTCACCCCGATCGTGTGCATCGGCGAGCACCTGGAGGTCCGGGAGGCGGGCGAGCACGTCAGCCACTGCGAAAACCAGCTGCGCGGCTCCCTGGCCGGGCTGTCGGCCGAGCAGATCAACAAGGTCGTCGTCGCCTATGAGCCAGTCTGGGCGATCGGCACCGGGCGCGTGGCCAGCGCCAACGACGCCCAAGAGGTGTGCGCAGCGGTCCGAAAGGAGCTCGGCAAGCTGGCCTCGCCGCAGGTCGCCGAGGCCGTGCGGGTGCTCTACGGCGGCTCGGTGAACGCCAAGAACATCGGCGACATCGTCGCCCAGGACGATATCGACGGGGCCCTGGTCGGCGGCGCGTCGCTGGACGGTGAGCAGTTCGCGACGCTGGCGGCCATCGCCGCCGGTGGCCCGCTGCCATGACATCAGCGCATCGCCGGTAAGCTGCACATCATGCAATTGGCCCTGCAAATCACCCTGGTCGTCACCAGCATCCTGGTGGTGCTGCTGGTGCTGCTGCACCGCGCCAAGGGCGGCGGCCTGTCGACGCTGTTCGGCGGCGGCGTGCAGTCGAGCCTGTCCGGGTCGACCGTGGTGGAGAAGAACCTCGACCGGCTGACGGTGTTCATCGTCGGCATCTGGTTGGTGTGCATCATCGGCATGGCTTTGTTGATCAAATACCGCTGACGTCATCACAACGCCGAGTGTGAAATACACGACGCGACTCGCCGACAAAGCGTCGTGAATTTCACTTTCGGCCGCAGCGGCCGGCTGACGCTGACCCGTCGACGGGCGGACCGCGCGATCCGCATCGATACTGGGACGCATGGCTGAGGCTTCCGACACCGCGCTCGAACCCGTCGGCGCCGTCCAGCGCACCCGGGTCGGTCGCGACGTGACCGAGCCGATGCGCGCCGACATCAGGCTGCTGGGCACCATCCTCGGCGACACCGTTCGCGAGCAGAACGGTGACGAGGTATTCGACCTCGTGGAACGCGCACGGGTGGAATCCTTCCGGGTGCGGCGCTCAGAGATCGAACGGGTCGAAATGAAGCGGATGTTCGACGGCATCGACATCCACCTGGCCCTCCCGATCATCCGGGCGTTCAGCCACTTCGCGCTGCTGGCCAACGTCGCCGAAGACATTCACCGCGAACGCCGGCGCGGCGTTCACGTCACGGCCGGCGAGCCACCGCAGGACAGCAGCCTGGCCGCGACGTACGCGAAACTGGATCTGGCCGAGTTGGATTCGGCGACGGTGGCCGACGCGCTCAAGGGCGCCCTGGTGTCCCCGGTGATCACCGCTCACCCCACCGAAACCCGTCGGCGCACCGTGTTCGTCACCCAGCACCGGATCACCGAGTTGATGCGGCTGCATGCGGCCGGGCACACCGAGACCGACCACGGCCGCAACATCGAACTCGAGTTGCGCCGCCAGGTCCTCACGCTGTGGCAGACCGCGCTGATCCGGCTGTCCCGGCTGCAGGTCACCGATGAGATCGACGTGGGCCTGCGGTACTACCCGGCCGCGTTGTTCAAGGTGATTCCGCAGGTCAACGCCGAGGTTCGCGACGCGCTGCGGGCCCGCTGGCCCGACGCCGACCTGCTTTCGGCGCCCATCCTGCAACCCGGCTCCTGGATCGGCGGCGACCGCGACGGCAACCCGAACGTGACCGGCGACGTCGTGCGGCAAGCCACCGGCAGCGCCGCGTTCACCGCGCTGGCGCACTACATGGCCGAACTCACCCACCTCGAGCAGGAGCTGTCGATGTCGGCGCGACTGATCACCGTCACGCCCGAATTGACCGCACTGGCCGAGGGGTGTGCGGACAAAGCCAACGCCGACGAGCCCTATCGGCGGGCGCTGCGGGTGATCCGGGGCCGGCTCACCGCCTCGGCCGCCGACATCCTGGACCGGCAGCCGCAGCACGAACTCGACCTGGGGTTGCGGGCGTATTCCGAGCCGGCCGAACTGCGGGCCGACCTCGACGTCATCGACGCCTCCCTGCGCACGCACGGCGCGGCGCTGTTGGCCGACGATCGGCTGGTCCGGCTGCGAGAAAGCGTGCACGTCTTCGGCTTTCATCTGTCCGGCCTGGACATGCGGCAGAACTCCGACGTGCATGAAGAGGTGATCGGCGAGCTGCTGGCCTGGGCCGGCGTGCATCCCGACTACGCTTCGTTGCCCGAAGACGAACGCGTCGAGCTGCTGGCGCGCGAGCTCGGCACCCGCCGCCCGCTGGTCGGCGACCGCGCCCAACTGTCCGACCTGGCCCGCGGCGAGCTGGGCGTCGTCGCGGCCGCCGCCCGCGCCGTCGAACGCTACGGTAAGGCGGCGGTGCCCAACTACGTCATCTCGATGTGCCAGTCGGTGTCGGACATCCTGGAGGCCGCAGTCCTGTTGAAAGAGGCCGGCCTGCTGGACGCCTCCGGGCCGGAACCCTATTGCCCGGTTGGTATCTCACCGCTGTTCGAGACGATCGACGACCTGCACAACGGGGCGTCGATATTGCAGGCGATGCTGGACCTGCCCATATATCGGGCGCTCGTCTCCGCGCGCGGAGACTCGCAGGAGGTGATGCTGGGCTACTCCGACTCCAACAAGGACGGCGGGTATCTCGCCGCCAACTGGGCCGTCTACCGGGCCGAGCTCACGCTTGTCGAGGTGGCTCGCAAGACCGGTATTCGGTTGCGGCTCTTCCACGGTCGCGGCGGCACCGTCGGCCGCGGCGGCGGCCCCAGCTACCAGGCCATCCTGGCGCAGCCTCCGGGAGCGGTGAACGGCTCGCTGCGTCTCACCGAGCAGGGTGAGGTCATCGCCGCCAAGTACGCCGAACCCCAACTGGCCCGGCGCAATCTGGAGAGCCTGCTGGCGGCCACCTTGGAGTCGACGCTGCTGGATGTGGAGGGCCTGGGCGACGCCGCGGAACCGGCGTACGCGGTGCTCGACGAGGTGGCCGCCCTCGCTCACCGCGCCTATGCCGAATTAGTCCACGACACACCGGGTTTCGTCGAATACTTCAAAGCTTCCACGCCGGTCAGCGAGATAGGGTCGCTGAATATCGGCAGCCGGCCGAGCTCCCGCAAGCCCACGGAGTCGATCTCAGACCTGCGCGCCATCCCGTGGGTGCTGGCCTGGAGCCAGTCGCGGGTGATGCTCCCGGGCTGGTACGGCACCGGGGCGGCGTTCGAGGAGTGGATCGCGGCGGGCCCCGAAAGCGAAACCGAGCGAGTGGAGATCCTGCACCAGCTGTACGAGCGGTGGCCGTTCTTCCGCAGCGTGCTGTCGAACCTGGCGCAGGTGCTGGCCAAGACCGACCTCGGCCTGGCGGCCCATTACGCCGAGCTGGTGGCCGATGAATCGTTGCGGCGCAGGGTGTTCGACAAGATCGTCGATGAGCACCGCCGCACCATCGAAATGCACAAGTTGATCACCGGTCAGGACGACCTGCTCGCCGACAATCCGGCGCTGGCCCGTTCGGTGTTCAACCGCTTCCCGTATCTGGAGCCACTCAACCACTTGCAAGTGGAGTTGCTCCGCCGCTACCGCTCGGGCGACGACGATCAATTGGTGCAGCGCGGCATCCTGCTGACGATGAACGGGCTGGCCAGCGCGCTCAGGAACAGCGGGTAGCCGCGGGGGCGCCGACTTGGTTAGTTTCAACGTTGCCGTAGCGATATCAACTGAGGAGCAACCATGACGCTTTCCTCGCTGTCCGAGCTCGACCAGTACAAAGCGGCGCCCTTTCCGCCCGGTTATCCCGAAGACACCCGGACCTTCTACAGCCCGGTCGACCGCGTGCACGACGCGCTCGAGGCGTTACTGACCTCGGCCGCCAAAAGCATCGTTGTGGCCATGTACGGCTACGACGACACGCAGCTCAACTCGGTCCTGCAATCCAAGCTGCGCGACGAAAACATCTACGTGCAAATGAGTCTGGACTCTACCCAGGCCGCCGGCAAGGCGGAGCACAAACTCCTGGCATCGTGGCTGAACGACAAGACGGGCAACAGCATTGCGATCGGCCACAGCGAAAAGTCGGCCATCATGCACCTGAAGATGGTCATCGTCGACGGCGTGGACCTCGTTACCGGCTCGACTAACTGGTCCGAGGGCGGCGAGACCGAGCAGGACAACCAGCTGACCGTGATCCGCGACCCTTACGTGTGCGCCGAGGCCCGCTCCAGGATCGACATCATCCACGACGACATGCTCAAGCAGATGGCCGCGCGCGCCACAACAGCGAAGTCCGGGTAGGGCCTAGTGGACGGTGCGGTTCCGCAGCCTGTCCAGCGCGCCGCGCAGCGCGTGCTCGGTCATCGACAGCGGGGACAACATCGTCTCGCCCACCTTCACCATGTCGTCGATCCGGTCGACGATGGCCTCCACCGGCTCGACCAGTACGATCAGCCGCTTGGCGAGATCGTCCAGGCTGGACAGGGTGCCGTCGAGGTGATCCAGGCCGGCCTCCATGCGTTCGACCGTGGCGTTGAGGGACGACAGGGAACTGTTCAGCTCCTTCATCGTTCTGCTCAGGCCGTCGAGGACGTCTTCGACCTGCTCGACCGTCTTGTCGGCGTTCAGGGCGGCCTGGGTGAGGGTCTTGATCCGGTTCCTCTCGGGCCCGTTGCGCACGGTTCTGTCTGCCATGACGGTCATTATGACTCGGGAGGCTCAGCGGGCAAGCTTGGCCGCGGCCTCTTCGTCCAGCAGCCAGATAGTGCTCTCCCGCCCTACGGCTCCGGCGGCCGGTACAGAGACGGGATCGGTACCACCGATGGCGGCGGCGACCGCGTCGGCCTTGGACGCCCCGGACACCAGCAGCAAGACCTCGCGGGATCGTTGAACGGCTGGCATGGTGAAGGTGATTCTTTGTGGCGGCGGTTTCGGGGAGTCTTCGACTTCGACCACCATGCGGGTTGCTTCGCGCACGGCCGGAGTATCCGGGAATACGGAGTTGATATGGCCCTCGGGCCCAACTCCCAGCAGGTGGACATCGAAATTTGGTGCCGGATTGCCGGGTTCCGCGTTCGCGGCCAGCAGCTGCTCGTAGGCCAGCGCTGCGGCTGCGAGGTCAGCGCCGAACTCCCCGTCGCTGGCCGGCATGGGGTGCACTTGGTTGGAGGGGATGTCGATGTGATCGAGCAGGGCTTCCCGCGCTTGCTTCTCGTTTCGCTCATCGTCGTCCTCGGGCACGTAGCGTTCGTCACCCCAGAACAGATGCACCTTCGACCATTCGATCTCTCGTGGTGGTTCGATGAGATAGCGCAATAAGGCGATACCATTGCCGCTACCGGTCAGCACGATTAGCGCCCGTCCCCTGGCCGCCACCGCGGCCTGGATGGCATCGACCAGTCGTCTGCTGCCGGCTTCCACCAAGGTCTCAGTGTTCGGGAAAACCTCGACTACTCTGCTCACACGTATCGCACCTTCTTGATGCCTTCCAGTGCCGTCAAGTAGATCTCGTCGGCATCCAGCCGTCGCAGGTCCTCGGCCAAGCATTCACCGGTTTCCCTGCGCGCCAACGGAACCAGAGCGTCCGGCCGGGCCGTCCGGCTCAGTGTGGCCGTCCTGCCTTCCTGGGGCCGGCTCAACACGATGGTCTCGCTCTTGCGCGCCAACTCGACTTTGAGTTGTCCGACCGCTCGGCGCACCGTTCCGTCGATGCGGCTGGCCAGCCAGCCCGCCAGGATGTCGAGGGCGGGCTCCGTCTTCAGACCGGAAACCAGTGCCGACTCGATGGGTTCGTGCGGCGCCTGATCGACGGCGGAGGTCAGCAGCGCCCGCCAATAGGTGATGCGCGCCCAGCACAGGTCGGTATCGCCGGCGGTGTATCCGGGCAGGCGGCTCTTGATCGCCGACAACGGATCGGCGCCGTTGGTGGCGTCGGTGATGCGCCGGATTGCCAACTTGCCCAACGGGTCTTGGGCGGGCTTGTCCGGGGCGATGTCGGGCCACCACGCCACGACCGGGATGTCGGGGAGCAGGAACGGGATGACCACGCTGGAGGCGTGGGCGGCGAGGGGCCCGGACAGCTTCAAAATCACCACCTCGCTGGCGCCAGTGTCCCCGCCCGAGCGCAGTTGTGCGTCCAGGCGCGGTTCGTCGGCATACGGGTCGCCGCGCATCGTGACGATGATTCGGGCGGGGTGCTCGTGGCTGGCGTCGTTCGCGGCCTTGAGCGATTCCTCCAGCACGTCCTCGCTGTCCGGCGCGATGATCAGCGTCAGGACCCGGCCCATCGTGACGGCGCCGGCCTTTTCGCGCAGCTCATCCAGTTTCTTGTTGACCGCCGTGGTGGTGGTGTCAGCCAGATCGACGATCATTTGCGCCGCTCTCCCCCGCGAGTGGGCGGTGCCCCCACCCCATCGCTCCGCTCTGCATCGTCGCCGGCGCGGATCACGGCCGCCGCCATTCCCGGCCGGTGCGGCGCAGCATTTCGAAGGCCGACTCCGGACCCCAGGTGCCGGCCTCATAGGGGTCGGGCTTGCCGTGTGCCGCCCAGTTATCGAGGACGGGATCGAGGATTTCCCAAGCCAATTCGACCTCCTCGTTAACCGGGAACAGGGACGGCTCGCCGAGCAGCACGTCGAGGATGAGCTGTTCGTAGGCCTCCGGGGATTCTTCGGCGAACGCCGACCCGTAGGAGAAGTCCATGTTGACGTCGCGAACCTCCATCGCGGTGCCCGGCACCTTCGAGCCGAACCGCAGGGTGATCCCCTCGTCCGGCTGTACCCGGATGACCATGGCGTTGGCGCCCAGCTCGTCGGTCATCGTGGCGTCGAACGGCAGATGCGGTGCGCGCTTGAAGACCAGGGCGATCTCGGTCACCCTGCGGCCCAGGCGTTTACCGGTTCTCAGGTAGAACGGCACGCAGGCCCAGCGGCGGGTGTCCACCTCGAGCGTGATGGCGGCGAACGTCTCGGTGGTGGAGTCCTTGGAGAACCCCTCCTCGTCGAGCAGCCCGACGACTTTCTCCCCGCCCTGCCAACCGCCGGTGTATTGGCCCCGGCTGGTGGTCTCATTGAGCGGTTCGGCGAGTTGGGTTGCCGACAGCACCTTGATCTTCTCGGTTTGCAGCGCCGACGGATTGAAGCTGACCGGCTCCTCCATCGCGGTGAGCGCCAGCAGCTGCATCAGATGGTTCTGGATGACGTCGCGGGCGGCGCCGATGCCGTCGTAATAGCCGGCCCGTCCGCCCAGTCCGATGTCCTCGGCCATGGTGATCTGCACGTGGTCGACGTAGTGGGCGTTCCAGATCGGGTCGAACAGCTGGTTGGCGAACCGCAGCGCCAGGATGTTCCGGACCGTCTCCTTGCCCAAGTAGTGGTCGATCCGGAACACCGCCTCCTCCGGAAAGACGGCGTTGACAGCCTTATTCAGCTCTTGCGCGCTCTCCAGGTCGTGGCCGAAGGGTTTTTCGATGACGACCCGGCTCCACCTGTCGCCCTGCGGCCGGGCCAAACCCGACTTGTGCAGCTGCTCGCACACCACCGGGAAGGACTTGGGCGGGATCGCCAGGTAGAAGGCGTGGTTGCCGCCGGTGCCGCGCTCGGCATCCAGCTTTTCCAGCGTTTCGGCGAGCCGGCCGAACGCCTTTTCGTCGTCGAAAGCCCCCGGCACGAACCGGAATCCCTCGGCCAGCCGCTCCCAGTTCTCCTCCCGGAACGGTGTGCGGCAGTGCTCCTTGACGGCCTGGTAGACGACCTTGCGGAAATCCTGGGTTTCCCAGTCTCGGCGGGCGAAGCCGACCAAGGAGAAGGTGGGGGGCAGCAGCCCGCGATTGGCCAGGTCGTAGATCGCCGGCATCACCTTCTTGCGCGCCAGGTCGCCGGTGACGCCGAAAATCACCATGCCGCACGGGCCGGCGATCCTGGGTAGCCGCTTATCTAGCTTGTCCCGCAATGGGTTTTGCCACTGCGCGGCGCCGGCGCGGGCGCCCACCTTCGAGTTTGTCGGGCTCATTTCGCGGCGGAATCCAGTTGCTTCTGGGTTTCCTCCAGCAGCTCGCTCCAGGACTCCACGAACTTGTCCACGCCTTCTTTCTCCAGCACCACGAAGACGTCGGTCAGGTCGATGCCGACCGCGGCCAGCTTGTCGAACACCTCCTGCGCGGCCGAAGCGGTCCCGCTGACGGTGTCGCCCCTGATATCCGCGTGGTCGGCTACGGCGTCAATCGTCTTCTCCGGCATGGTGTTTACCGTGTTGGGCGCGACCAGCTCGGTGACGTAGAGGGTGTCCGAGTAATCGGGGTTCTTGACGCCCGTCGAAGCCCACAGCGGGCGCTGTACCCGGGCCCCGTCGGACTTGAGCGCGCCGTAGCGATCACCGCCCTCGAAAACCTCTTGGTAGGCGGCGTAAGCCAGGCGGGCGTTGGCGACACCGGCCTTGCCGCGCAGTGCGAGCACGTCGGCGGAGCCGAGCTTTTCCAGCCGCTTGTCGATCTCGGTGTCCACCCGGGAAACGAAAAACGATGCCACCGAATGGATCTTGGACAGGTCATGCCCGGCCTCGCGCGCCTTCTCCAGACCGGCCAGGTAGGCGTCCATCACCGCGCGGTGCCGTTCGACAGAGAAGATCAGCGTGACGTTGACCGAAATCCCCTCCGCCAGAACGGCTGTTATGGCCGGAAGTCCGGCCTTGGTCGCCGGGACCTTGATGAAGAGGTTAGGCCGGTCGACGATCTTCCAGAGCTCGACGGCCTGCGCGGTGGTCTTGTCGGTCTCGTCGGCCAGCCGCGGGTCAACCTCGATGGAGACCCGGCCGTCGACCCCGTCGGAGGCCTCCCACGCCGGCGCCAGCACGTCGCAGGCGGTGCGCACGTCGTCAGTGGTGACGGTTCGCACGGTGGCATCGACATCGGCGCCGCGCTCGGCCAGCTCGGAGATCTGGCCGTTGTAGGCGTCGCCCTCGGCGAACGCTTTCTGGAAGATGGACGGGTTGGTGGTCACGCCGACAACACTTTTCGTGTCGATCAGCTCCTGCAGGTTGCCCGACTGCAGCCGCTCCCGCGACAAGTCATCCAGCCAAACGGATACCCCGGCGGCGCTCAACGCCGCGAGGTTAGGGTTCTGACCGGCCATGCGAATCACCCTTTCTCAGTTATCCACTACCTGTTCCGCGGCGGCGACGACGGCTTCCGCGGTAAACCCGAATTCACGGAACAGCGTCTTGGCGTCGGCGGATTCGCCGTAGTGCTCGATCGAGACGATCGTGCCGGTATCGCCGACGAGCTTGTGCCAGCACTGCGCCACGCCGGCCTCGACGGCCACCCGGGCGGACACCGACGGGGGCAGCACGCTGTCGCGGTACTCCTCGGACTGCGACTCGAACCACTCGACGCACGGCATCGACACCACCCGCGCGACGATGTCCCTGTCCGCCAACAACTTCTGCGCCTCGACCGCGAGCTGGACCTCGGAACCGGTGCCGATCAGCACGACGTCGGGTTCGTCCTCGTCCCGACCGGCGGTCTCTCCGCCGAGAATGTAGCCGCCCCGGGCAACACCCTCGGCGCTGGTGCCCTCCAGCACCGGCAAGCCCTGACGCGTCAGGATCAGTCCAACCGGGCCGCTGGCGTTGCCGCGGGACAGGATCGTGCGCCAGGCGAAGGCCGTCTCATTGGCATCGGCCGGGCGCACCACCGACAGGTGGGGGATGGCGCGCAGGGCCGAGAGGTGCTCGATGGGCTGATGCGTCGGGCCGTCCTCGCCAAGGCCGATCGAATCGTGCGTCCACACGTAGATGGTGTCGATCTCCATCAGCGACGCCAGCCGCACCGCCGGGCGCATGTAGTCGGAGAACTGCAGGAACGTGCCACCGTAGGCCCGGGTCGGGCCGTGCAGCACGATGCCGGACAGGATGGCGCCCATCGCGTGTTCGCGAACGCCGAAATGCAGGGTGCGCCCGTACCAGTGCGCGGTGTAGTCCTTGGTCGAAATCGACGGCGGGCCAAAGGAATCCACGCCCTTCATGGTGGTGTTGTTGCTGCCCGCCAGGTCGGCCGAACCACCCCACAGCTCGGGCAGTTTCGGCCCTACCGCCGACAGCACCTCGCCCGAGGCGGCGCGGGTGGCCAGCGCCTTGGACCCGGGTTCCCAATGCGGTATGTCGGCGTCCCAACCGTCGGGCAACCGCTGCGCCGTCAGCCGGTCCAGCAGAGCCTTGCGTTCGGGTTCGCGCTGGGCCCAGGCGTCGAACTCCGGCTGCCACTTCTCGTGGGCTTCCTTGCCCCGATCCACCAGCTTGCGGGTGTGGGCGATGACGTCGTCGCGCACCTCGAAGTTCTTGTCGGGATCGAATCCCAGGATCTTCTTGACCGCCGCGACCTCGTCGTCGCCCAGGGCAGCGCCGTGCGCCTTGCCGGTGTTCATCAGGTTGGGCGCCGGGTAGCCGATGATCGTGCGCAGCGAGATGAACGACGGCCGGTCGGTGGCGGCTTTGGCGTTGGCGATGGCCTCCTCGATCGCGACGACGTTCTCGCCGCCCTCAACCTCCTGCACGTGCCAGCCGTAGGCGCGGTAGCGCGCCGCGGTGTCCTCACACAGTGCGATGTTGGTGTCGTCCTCGATCGAGATCTGGTTGTGGTCGTAGAACACGATGAGGTTGCCCAGCTGCTGCACGGCCGCCAGCGACGACGCCTCCGACGTCACGCCCTCCTCGATGTCGCCGTCGGAGGCGATGACGAAGATGTGGTGGTCGAACGGGCTGGTTCCCGGCTCGGCGTCCGGGTCGAACAGGCCGCGCTCGTAGCGGGATGCCATCGCCATCCCGACCGCCGACGCCAGGCCCTGGCCGAGCGGGCCGGTGGTGATCTCAACGCCCTTGGTGTGCCGAAACTCCGGGTGCCCGGGCGTCTTGGATCCCCAGGTGCGCAGCGATTCGATGTCGGACAGTTCCAGGCCGAATCCGCCCAGGTACAGCTGGATGTAGAGCGTCAGGCTGCTGTGCCCGGCCGATAGCACGAATCGGTCGCGACCCAGCCAATGAGTGTCGGTGGGGTCGTGGCGCATCGCGCGTTGGAACAGGGTGTAGGCCAGCGGGGCAAGGCTCATCGCCGTGCCGGGGTGGCCGTTACCGACTTTTTGGACCGCGTCGGCGGCCAGCACCCGGATCGTGTCGACCGCAGCCGAATCGATCTCGGTCCAGTCGTCGGGCAGGTGCGGTTGCGTCAGCGTGGAGATCTCTTCGAGTGTGGTCACAGCCTCAGTCCTTGGGTCATCAAGCTGATATTGCTTACCCTAATGCGGGAGTGCCGGCTCTTGCAGTGCAGAGTCTTGGGTACCCAACGCCGGCCGCAGTGAAAATTACGCGCCGGCCGCCCGAGCTCTGCAATCAGTCCGGCGAGCCGCGGGAAAATCCGCGGAATGGACCCTGCGGGCTGGCCACCGCCCCCACGCGGTCTACCATCTTGCGTAGTAGATGCTGCGCCCTGCTGCGACCCGAGGAGTTATTGCGTGAGCGTTCGCGGGCGCGTCGCGCCGAGCCGAGTACCGAGCCGAGTGAATGGCACGGTCCTCGCTTATCTGGCGTTGACCAAGCCGCGGGTCATCGAACTGCTGCTGGTCACCGCGATACCCGCAATGCTGCTCGCCCATCGCGGCACGGTGAACCCGCTGCTGATCCTCAACACGCTGATCGGCGGGATGCTGGCCGCCGGGGGCGCCAACACGCTCAATTGCGTGGCCGACGCCGATATCGACAAGGTGATGAAGCGCACCGCGCGCAGGCCGCTGGCCCGGGCCGCGGTGCCGCCGCGAAACGCCTTGGTGCTGGGTCTGGTGCTGAGCGTGGCCTCGTTCTTTTGGCTTTGGTGGACGACGAACCTGCTGTCGGGGCTGCTGGCCGTAGCCACCATCGCGTTTTACGTGTTCGTCTACACGCTGTGGCTCAAGCGCCGTACGTCACAGAACGTCGTGTGGGGCGGTGCGGCCGGCTGCATGCCGGTGATGATCGCCTGGTCTGCCGTCACCGGCACCATCGGGTGGCCGGCGCTGGTGATGTTCGCGATCATCTTCTTCTGGACGCCGCCGCACACCTGGGCTTTGGCGATGCGTTACAAGGACGACTACAAACTTGCCGGTGTCCCGATGCTGCCCGCCGTGGCGACCGAGCGTCAGGTCACCAAGCAGATCCTGATCTACACCTGGCTGACGGTGGCCGCGACGCTGGCGCTGGCGTTGGCCACCGGTTGGTTGTACGCGGCGGTGGCCCTGGCGGCCGGCGTGTGGTTCCTGGCGATGGCCCATCAGCTGTACGCCGGCGTTCGCGCCGGCGAGCCCGTCAAGCCGCTGCGGCTGTTCCTGCAGTCGAACAACTACCTGGCCGTGGTGTTCTGCGCGTTGGCGCTCGATTCGGCGATCGCGCTGCCGACCCTGTTCTGAACAGCCGCGGCGCCCGCTTGGCAGACCGGTTTCAGTAGACCTAAGTCACCGATCGGCTGCCGAAGTGCTCGGATCGTCTCGCAGGGCTTCTCGCGCGTTCATGTCAGCGCGACTATTAAGCAGCGAGCACATCCTCCGATGGCTGGCTCCACACACAACAATGACGAGCTCGGGTAGAGGTGCCAACAATGAAGCCCGTCACGATCGATCCGCGCTTGCACGACGCTGTGATCTTCGGTCTCGATAGCCTTCTCGAGTGTGGGCGGCCGGGGACCGACGACTCGGCGTTGGAGGCGACGGGCGCCTTAGCACGTAAGCTGCGGGCGGCCGGCGTTGCGACGGCCATCTATTCGCCGGCCGGTCGGTGCGAACAGGTGCTGGGACCGGCCGGGATCGCCGAATCGTTCACCGTGCGGGTCGACGGCACCGCCCCGCTGGCAGCCGTGGGGAAGCTGGGTGTAGCTCCGCAGCGGTCGGTGGTAGTCGAGGCCGCCGGAGCCGGATTGGAGGCTGCTTCCAAGGGAGGGTTTGCCGTCGTCATCGGTGTCGGCGAAGACGAGGATGCCAGCGAGCTGCTGCGATGCGGTGCCGACGTCGTCGTCCCCGGTCTCGCCGACATCGAAGTCCGCACGGGTGACAAACGCATGTCGCAACGTCCCAACGCGCTGGATTCCTACGGTCAGCTTATCGGCATTGCCGCCGGCCGGCAGCTACTTGTCTGCCTGGACTTCGACGGCGCGTTGTCGAAGATCGTTTCGGACCCCGACACGGCCACGCTCGTCGACGGCGCGGCCGACGCGCTCGAGCATCTGGCGGCGCAGTGCCCGGTCGCGATACTGTCCGGCCGGGATCTGGCGGATATCCGCGACCGGGTAGGGGTGCCGGGAATCTGGTATGCCGGTAGCCACGGCTTCGAACTAATCGGACCCGACGGCAGTCACCACCAGCATGAGGCGGTGGCCGCTGCGGCAGATGTGCTGGAGTGCGCGGCCGTCGAGCTGCGCGACGAGCTGAGCCAGATTCCGGGAGCACGCGTCGAGCACAAGCGGTTCGCCGTCGCGGTGCACTACCGCAACGTCGCAGCCGAGCGCGTGGCCGAGGTGATCGGCGCCGCGCGCCGGCAGGGACGACGAGGTGGCCTTCGGGTGACCAGCGGCCGCAAGGTCGTTGAGCTGCGGCCGGACATCGACTGGGACAAGGGCACCGCGCTGGCCTGGATCCGCGATCGCATCCCGCAAACGGGGCGGGTGCTGCCGATGTACATTGGCGACGACCTCACCGATGAGGACGCTTTCGATGCGATTCGATTCAGCGGCATCGGAATAGTCGTCCGACACGATGAGGATGGTGACCGCCCGACCGCTGCCAGCTTTGTCGTGAGAAGCCCCGCCGAAGTCCGTGACTTCCTGCGCCGTGGCGGCAATTGGCTGGCATACGAGCGCGAGTCATACACCCGCGCTTGGACATACACGTTGGTGGGTTACGATCCGCAAAAAGAAAAGCTGCGCGAAGCGTTATGCACCGTCGGCAACGGCTATTTCGCCACCCGCGGGGCCGCACCAGAATCGAAGGCCGGTGAAATCCATTACCCGGGAACCTATGCCGCCGGCGTCTACAACCGGCTGGTGGATCGGATCGGTGATATCGACACAGACCACGAAAGCCTGGTGAACCTGCCCAACTGGCTTCCGCTGACGTTCCGCATCGATGGCGGTGACTGGTTCGACGTCGACGCCGTGGCGTTGTTGTCCTACCGTCAAACCTTCGACCTCCGCGGCGCGGTGCTGACGCGCGAACTGCGCTTCCGTGACGGCGTCGGCCGCACCACCTCGGTGACACAGCACCGGTTCGTAGCGATGAACCAGGCGCACGTGGCCGCTCTGCAAACCATCATCGTTGCCGAGGACTGGTCGGGCATGATCGAGATCCGCTCGATGCTGGACGGCAACGTCCGCAACAGCGGGGTCGAGCGCTATCGAGAGTTGGCCAGCAATCACCTGCAGGGGATGGAAAGGCGTGCGCTATCGGAGAATTCGGTGCTGATGACCGTCGAGACCACGCAGTCGAGGATCCCGGTCTCGCTGGCGGCGCGGACTAGCTTATGGCACGGCGATGCGCCGGCGGCTGCCACGTACCGGCTCGTCGATCCGGAATTAGAGATCGGCCACGAGATTGTCACCGATCTGAAACAGGGCCAGACACTGACTGTGGAGAAGATCGTCACGCTGGTCACCGGGCGTGATGTCGCCACGTCGCATCCGGCCACTGGTGCCGAGCGCTGGCTCGCTCGCCAGGGGCGATTCGCCGAGATCCGTGACGCCCACATGCTCGCCTGGGCGCAGCTGTGGGAACGGCTGTCGATCGAATTCGAGGGCCACACAGACGAATTGCGCGTCGTGCGCCTGCATTTGCTGCATCTGCTGCAGACGGTGTCGTACAACACCGAGGAACTCGATGTCGGGGTCCCGGCCCGAGGGCTGCACGGTGAGGCATACCGCGGGCACATCTTCTGGGACGAGTTGTTCATCTTTCGGGTGCTGAACCTGCGACTTCCCATGGTCACCCGGTCGGTGCTGCGATACCGGCATCGCCGCCTGCCGGAGGCCCGCCGCGCCGCGAAACTGGCAGGTTACCGCGGTGCAATGTACCCGTGGCAGTCCGGTAGCGACGGGCGAGAGGAAAGCCCCCAGCTGCACCTCAATCCCAGCTCCGGCCGGTGGCTGCCCGATCCCAGCCAGCGAGCGCACCACATCGGCATCGCCATCGCCTACAACGCGTGGAAGTTCTATGAGGTCACCGGTGACCTCGCCTACCTGATCGACTACGGAGCCGAGATGCTTGCCGAGATAGCCAGATTCTGGGTCAGTAGGTCCACCTACAACCCGGACCGGGATCGGTATGGCATCAACGGTGTCATCGGCCCTGACGAATTCCACTCCGGCTACCCGGACCGCCCGTATGACGGAGTGGACAACAACGCATATACCAACGTGATGGCGGTCTGGGTGATCCTGCGGGCGATGGACGCGCTCGACCTGATGCCACTGCCCAACCGGTTGGATTTGCGCGAAAAGTTGGGATTGACGGACGACGAGCTGGCGCAGTGGGACCATGTCAGCCGACGCATGTTCGTCCCGTTCCACGACGGTGTGATCAGCCAGTTCGAGGGATACGAGGCGCTGGCCGAATTGGATTGGGACGCATACCGGCAGCGCTACGGCAGCATTCAGCGGCTCGACCGCATTCTGGAAGCCGAGAACGACGACGTCAACCGGTATAAGGCAGCCAAACAGGCCGACGCGTTGATGCTGCTCTACCTGCTGTCGGCGGACGAACTGCACGAGCTGCTGGACCGGCTCGATTACCACCTGGATCCTGGCCAGATCCCGGAGATGGTCGACTACTACCTGGCCCGCTCCTCACACGGATCGACACTGAGCGGAGTCGTCCACGCCTGGGTGCTGGCCCGGGCCAATCGTGACCGCGCGCTGGAGTTCTTTCATCAAGTGATCAAATCCGATGTCGCCGACATCCAGGGCGGCACCACAGCTGAGGGCATTCATCTGGCCGCGATGGCGGGCAGCGTCGACTTCGTGCAACGGTGCTTCACCGGCCTGGAGACCCGTTACGGTCGCGTCGTGCTGTCTCCGCACCTGCCGGAATACCTTGGCGCGCTGAGCTTTCCAATTCACTACCGCGGCAACCACCTGCACCTGCGGATCAGCGGAAAAGGCGCGGAGATCAGCGTCGACCCGCGCGATGTTCCGCCTGTCGAAGTCGAATGCCGCGGACGAGTCGAACAGTTGACGCCGGGGCGCGTCATTCGATTCACCTAAGACGGAAGGCAGGCGGCCGACGGCACCAGCACGATCGAGCCGACCGTCTGACGCCCTTGCAGGTCGCGATGCCCCTGAGCGGCATCGGCCAGCGGATATTGCCGGCTCACCGTGACGGTGATCGAGCCCGCGGCTATTGCATCGAGCAATTCCCCTGCACGCCAAGCGAATTCCTGCTCACTACGGGTGAAGTGGGCCAGCATCGGCCGAGTCAGGTACACCGAGCCGGCGGCGTTGAGCCGCTGCGGGTCTACCGGGGGAACCGGTCCGCTGGCGGCGCCGAACAACGCCAGCGTCCCCCGGATAGCGAGGCTGGCCAGGCTGGCGTCGAAGGTGCTGGCCCCGACCCCGTCGTATACCGCGGCCACACCCGCACCATCGGTCAGATCGCGGATCCGCCTGCCGAACTCGTTGGCGTCCTCTGGGTAATCCAGCACATCGGTGGCGCCGGCCTGCCGGGACAGCTCAGCCTTGGCCGGTGTCGACACCGTCGTGATCACCCGGACGCCCAGGCTGGACGCCCACTGCGTCAAGATCAGGCCGACCCCGCCTGCGCCCGCGTGCACCAGCACTGTGTCCCCTTGCTGCACCGGGTAGACCGACTTGATCAAGTAGTGCGCGGTCAACCCCTTCAGCAGCGCCGAGGCCGCCACATCGAAGTCGACAACCGCCGGCAGCCGAGCGACCAGAAAGGCCGGCGCGGTGCAGAACTCGGCATAGGCACCGGATGCAGCCGCGGTAGCCACTCGATCGCCCACCCGCAGTGCCGTCACACCTTCGGCGACTGCGGCCACGGTGCCGGACGCCTCGGTCCCGAGCACGAAGGGCAACTCCCGCGGGTACTGCCCGGACCGGAAGTAGGTGTCGATGAAGTTGATGCCGATCGCTTCGGCCTTGATCAACACCTCGCCGGAGCCGGGGGAGGGCCGCGGTTTGTCGACATAGCGCAGGACTTCTGGCCCACCCGTTTCGGCGACTTCGATCGCGTGCATGCTGACTATCATCCGCGGATGTGAAGACCGCATGAAGTTGGCCCGGCCCGACATTCGTCATCCCCGGATCGTGCTGGCCGGTTCGGCCGGCGACGATGCGGGCTTGATTCCCGCGCTGCGCAAACGGGGATTGCACGCGCGGTGGATGTCCTGGGATGACCCAGACACTCTGGGCGCCGACCTGGTGATTTTGCGGGCCACCGCGGACTACCGCGACCGTCTGGACGAATTCTTGGCGTGGACCAGAAGCGTCCGAAACCTGCTTAACCCGCCCGATGTCGTCGCGTGGAACGTCGACCGGCGATATCTGCGCGACCTCGAGCGTGCCGGCGTGCCGACGCTGCCCAGCGTGCCTGCGCTGCAGCGGGCAGGGCCGCCCGCCGGCCAGATGGCATTGGTTTTTCTGAGCGGCATGCAGTCCCACGCCTTCGCCACGGCAGGGGAGCCGCCGGTCGAGCCGGACTTCGAGCTCTGGGATCTCGGCCACGCCGCTGTGCGGGCGGCGGCCGATCACGTCGGCATCAGACCAGGCGAGTTGGTGTACGCCCGCGCCGACGTGACCGGCGGACCGCAAGCACGGCTGTTCGGTCTTGACATGATCGCGCCGTCGTTGGGCTGGCTGCGGTTGGACCCCACCACCCGTGAGCTTCAGCAGCGGCGGTTCGCGCTGGCCGTGGAGTCAGCTTGCGAGCGGCTGGGGCTGGGCCCGTTCTCGCAACCGTTCCCGCGTTGAGGCCCATAGCGCCGCGGTGGCCGCCGTGCAGGCCGCGGCGCCGGCCACGTGCACCGCGACCAGGGCGGCGGGCACCCCGGTGAAGTACTGCGTAGTGCCGACGGCGGCCTGCGCGCACACCAGGGCAACCAACACGCCCAGCCGCAACAGGATGGCCCGGGCGGCGCCCACCGAGAGCAGCCCGAAGCCCAGCCCGACCAGCAGTGCCAGGTAGGACACCAGCAGCGACGAGTGCGCGTGCACCAGGGTGGTGATCTCGATCTTCAGCCGAGGCACCGTCCGGCTGGGGCTGCGGTCACCGGCGTGCGGGCCGGCGGCGGTGACCAGCGTGCCGGTGACCAGCACCGCCGCCAGGTTCACCGCGGTCAGCGCGGTCAGTGCGCGAAGCGGCCGCGCCACCCGGTCCCGGACCACCCCGTCGTCAGGCTCGCCCACCTTGACGTAGAGCAGTACCGACAGCCACACCATCGTCATCGACGTCAGCAGGTGGATGGCCACCGTCCACCACAGCAACCCGGTGCGCACGGTGATACCGCCGATCACCGCCTGCACCACCGTCGACACCGGCATCAGCCAGGCGTAGACGAGCACCTCGGTGCGACGGCGCGCGCGGGTCACCACCAGCACGGCCAGCGCCGCGGTGATGACCACGGCGAAGGTGATCATCCGGTTGCCGAACTCGACGGCCTGGTGGATCCGTGGGACCTCCGCGACGGCCACCGGCGTGAAGCTGCCCGGGAAGCACTGCGGCCACGTGGGACAACCCAGCCCCGAGGCGGTGACGCGGACGATCGCGCCGGTGACGGCGATGCCGCCCTGGGTGAGGATGACGAGCGCGGCGACGACCCGCTGGACGCGCAAACTGGGGTCGGGGAGCAGGTCCACCAACCGCAGCAGCGTTCGTCTTAGCACCGCCCGATGGTAAGCCAACGAAAACTACGGCCTGTAGTACGGCCCAGGCGTCGCCGAGACTGAAACCACGCACACCTGTATCGGCGTGTCGTGTGCGTGGTTTAAGTGTCGCGAGTCAGCGACGCCAGGCGGACCGTCAGGTGAAGCGGAACCAGCGCAGCGCGGCGAGCGCCGCCAGCGCGCCCCACGCCGCCAGGACGACGACCCCGAACCAGTCCACCGACAGCGTCATCGCCTGCGACAGCGCCTCGGTGAGCGCGCCTGACGGGGTGAGCCGCGCCGCCCACTTGACCGCGGTGGGGATCATGTCGGTCTCCAGGGTCAGCGCCCCGAGACCGGCGAAGACGAACCACATCAGGTTCGCCACCGCCAGCACGATCTCGGCTCGCAGCGTTCCGCCGAGCAACAGCCCGAGAGCCGCGAAGGCCGCGGTGCCCAGCGCGATGACCGCCGCGCCCAGCAGCAGCGCGGTGGGGGCGGGGCGCCAGCCGAGCGCAAAACCGATGGCGCCCAACAAGATCGCCTGTAAGAACACCACCGCGACCACCGCCAGCGACTTCCCGGCGATGATGCCCCAGACCGGCAGCGGGGTGGCGCCCAGCCGTTTGAGCGCGCCGTAGCGACGATCGAAGGCGACCGCGATGGCCTGCCCGGTGAACGCGGTCGAGATCACCGCCAGCGCCATGATGACGGGTACGAACGTCGCGGCGCGGTTGGGGCCGAAATGACCGAAAGGGAAGAGGGTCAGCCCGACCAGCAGCGTGATCGGGATGAACATGGTCAACAGCAGTTGCTCGCCGTTGCGCAGCAGCAACTTGAGCTCCAGGCCGAACTGCGCCGCGAGCATCTGCGGCACGGCGTTGGGCCGCGGGTCGGGGGTGAAGGTGCCCGCGGGAAACAGCGGGGCGGTGTTGTCGGTGTTATCAGTGGTCTCGGTCACTGTCGCAACTTCCTGCCGGTGAGGTCCAGGAACACGTCCTCGAGGCTGCGTTGCTCGACGCGCATATCGGTGGCCAGCACGTCGATCTGAGCGCACCACGCAGTGACGGTCGCCAGCACCTGCGGGTCGACCGGGCCCTCGACCAGGTACTCGCCCGGCGTCACCTCGGTGGCCCGGTAGTCCTCCGGCAGGGCGGAGGCCAACAGGGACAGGTCGAGCCGCGGCGGGGCGGTGAACCGCAACTGGTCTTTGGCGCCGCTGCGCATCAGTTCCGTCGGCGTGCCCGACGCCACCGTTACGCCGTCGTCGATGATGACCAGCCGATCGGCGAGTTCCTCGGCCTCCTTGAGCTGGTGGGTGGTCAGCACCACCGTCACGCCGTCGCGGCGCAGCGCGTCGATCAGCTCCCACACCAGCAGCCGGGCGTGGGCGTCCATCCCGGCGGTGGGCTCGTCGAGGAAGACCAGTTCGGGCCGGCCGACCAGCGCGCAGGCCAGCGCGAGCCGTTGCTGCTGCCCGCCGGACAGCCGCCGGTAGGTGGTGCGGGCCGCATCAGTGAGGCCCAGGGTGTCCAGCAACCACGCCGGGTCCAGCGGGTCGGCGGCGTAGGCGGCGACCAGGTTGAGCATTTCCCCGGCGCGTGCGGCGGGGTAGCCGCCGCCGCCCTGCAACATCACCCCGATGCGCGCGCGCAGGCGCGCGTTGTCGGCGATCGGGTCCAGGCCGAGTACCTCGATCGTGCCGACATCGGGGCGCACGAAGCCCTCGCACATCTCAACCGTTGTGGTCTTGCCGGCGCCGTTGGGGCCCAGCAGGGCCAGCACCTCTGCGGCGTGCACGTCCAGATCGAGGTCCGCGACCGCTGTGTTCGACCCGTATCGCTTGGTAACCCCGCGCAGCCGCACCACCGTTTCGGGGCTGTTCGGGGCCCCGTCGGACGAGGTCACGTGGAATCAGCGTAGGCGTCGGGTGCCGCCTCGGAGCGAGGGGTGGCCCGAGGCGTCTCAGGGGTCACAGGCGCCGGCAGTCTAATGACCGTCTGGCCGTTCGTTTCCGGGTTCTGCGGCTGAGGTCGGCGCCACGGCAGCTTGGAGTGCGTCAACGCGATGAGCACCGCCACGATGAGGGTGCTGGCCACAGTCGCGTCCACGATCTGGAACAGGGCGAAGCGGTCGCCGTTGGCCGTGGGACCGAAGATGCCGACGATGAGGGTGATGAGGATCGCTGCCACCCGGAAGCCGGTGCGAGTCGCCCAGGCGGCCAGCGGGATGATGGCCCACAGCAGATACCAGGGTTGCACGACCGGAAACAGCAGCACGGTGACGCCAAGCGCGACACCGAGGCCGCCGACGGGGTGCAGCCGGCCGCGGAATACGGCCACCAGCAGCCAGGCCACCATCGCCGTGATGATCAGCACGCCGATGCCACGGGTCAGCCCCAATACCGCGGTGGTGTGATCGCCCAGGCCCAGCAGGATGCCCACCTGCCCGGTGCCGAGGGCCAGCAGCGTCGGCGGGGACATCCAACTGCGCACCACGTTGGCGGTGCCCAGCGTGTAGATCCAGCCGAACCCGAGCCCGCTGGCCCAGCCGACGAAGGCCATCACCGCCAGCGATAACGCAGCCATCCCGCCGCCGGCCAGCAGGAGCGCCCGCAAGTTGCCGCCGCAGCGGTAGGCGAGCGCCATCGTGACGAATCCCAGCGCCAACAGAGAAGGCAGCTTCACCTGCGACGACAGCACGATCAGGATGGCGCCCGCGAGCAGCATGCCCAGCGGTTCCCAGTCCGGCCCCGGCCGCCACGACTTGGGCAGCAGCCGCGGCGAGTCGATACCGCGCAGCGCGAACTCGGCGCCGGCCAGCATCAGCCCGAGCATCAGCGCCTCGTTATGCACACCGGCGACCAGGTGCATGATCAGCAGCGGGTTGGCCGCGCCCAGCCACAGCGCGCTGACCTCGGCGACGCCGCAGCGCCGGGCCAACCGGGGGGTGGCCCATACGATCAGGCCCACGCCGACCAGCACCACGATCCGGTGGCAGAGCACGGCGGCGACGATGTTTTCCCCGGTGAGGGCCGAGATTCCGCGGCCGATCCATAAGAACAACGGGCCGTAGGGCGCCGGCGTCTCTCGCCACAGGGTGGGGACGGACAGCGTGAACACATGCGACAGGCCGAGCCCGGAGGCCGGACCCACCCGGTAGGGGTCGAGTCCATCCAGCGAGATCTGGCTCTGGGCCAGGTAGGAATAGACGTCTTTGCTGTACATCGGCGGCGCGACCAACAGCGGCAGCGTCCACAGCAGCAGGGTGCGGTCCAGCTCCCCGCGCGACATCCGCCTGTCGCCGAGCGCGAACCGGCCGAGCATCAGCCAGGCCAGCGCCATCATGACCGCTCCGGTCGTCGTCATGGTCAGCGACACGGTCTGGATCCGCGACGGCAGGTTGAGCAGGCGGACGCCGAAGGTGGGGTCCTGGACGACGGGCCGGGCACCGGCGCCCAGCGCGCCGATCGCCATCAGGACGGTGCCGGTGGCGCCGAACAGGCGGGTGCGCTGCAGCGCGGTGAGCTCGTTATCGTTCAGCGGCGAGCCCACCGCCTGCTCGTCGCCGTGGAGGCTGGCGATGGATGAGCTCAGCGTGTGGTGGCGGGCTGCCATCAGAGCAGCGTAGCCGTCCCCCTATAAGCAGGAGTGTGACCAGCGCAACGTGCGGACGGGGTCACCCTTGCTGGACCGATCCCCCGAATTGCGTCACACTGGTGTTGTGAAAATCCGAAGCAGCCTCGATGAGGCCCCCGACGTCCCCGTGGGTGCGGTCGGGGCGTCGGTGCCGGATGGTCACACCCGCGGCGCCATCGTGCGCCTGCTGCTGGAATCCGGATCGATCACCGCCGTCGAGATCGGTGACCGGCTGGGCCTGGCGCCCGCCGGCGTGCGGCGCCATCTCGACGCTTTGATCGAGGCGGGCGACGCCGAGTCGGTGGCCGCCGCGGCATGGCAGCAGGTGGGCCGCGGGCGCCCCGCGAAGCGCTTCCGGCTGACCGCGGGCGGCCGGGCCAAGCTCGGCCACTCCTACGACGACCTGGCAGCGGCGGCCATGCGGCAACTGCGGGAAATCGGCGGGGAGGACGCAGTCCGCGCGTTCGCGCGGCAGCGCATCGACGCGATCCTGGCCGGTGTCGAGGCGGCCGACAGCCCCGACGACGCCGCGGTCGAGGCGGCCGCCGAGCGGGTCGCCGGTGCGCTGAGCGAGGCCGGCTACGTCGCGACCACCACCCGGGTGGGCGGGCCGATCCACGGAGTGCAGATCTGCCAGCACCACTGCCCGGTGTCCCACGTCGCCGAGGAATTTCCCGAGTTGTGTGAAGCCGAGCAGCAGGCCATGGCCGAGGTGCTCGGAACCCACGTGCAGCGGTTGGCGACCATCGTCAACGGAAACTGCGCCTGCACCACCCACGTGCCACTCACGCCGGCGCGCAGCCCGCGCGGCGACACCACAAGCAGCAAAGGAGCATCCTTATGACCCTCACACCCGAGGCCAGCAAGACCGTTGAGACTCCGGTCGCGCCGCTGACGCAGGAAGAGGCCATCGCCTCCCTGGGCCGCTACGGCTACGGCTGGGCGGACTCCGACGTCGCGGGGGCCAGCGCTCAACGTGGGCTGTCCGAGGCGGTGGTGCGCGACATCTCCGCGAAGAAAAACGAGCCGGAGTGGATGCTGCAGAACCGGCTGAAGGCGCTGCGCATCTTCGAGCGCAAGCCCATGCCGACATGGGGCTCCAACCTCGAGGGCATCGACTTCGAGAACATCAAGTACTTCGTGCGGTCCACCGAGAAGCAGGCCGCGAGTTGGGAGGACCTCCCCGAGGACATCCGCAACACCTACGACCGCCTGGGCATCCCGGAGGCGGAGAAGCAGCGCCTCGTTGCCGGCGTTGCCGCCCAGTACGAGTCGGAGGTGGTTTACCACCAGATCCGGGAAGACCTTGAGGCGCAGGGAGTTATCTTCCTCGACACCGACACGGGTCTGCGGGAACACCCCGAGATCTTCAAGGAGTATTTCGGCACCGTGATCCCGGCCGGCGACAACAAGTTCTCCGCGCTGAACACCGCGGTGTGGAGCGGCGGCTCCTTCATCTACGTGCCGCCGGGCGTGCGCGTCGACATCCCGCTGCAGGCCTACTTCCGGATCAACACCGAGAACATGGGCCAGTTCGAGCGCACGCTGATCATCGCCGACGAGGGCTCCTACGTGCACTACGTGGAGGGCTGCACCGCGCCGATCTACAAGTCGGACTCGCTGCACTCGGCGGTGGTCGAGATCATCGTGAAGCCGCATGCGCGCGTTCGCTATACCACCATCCAGAACTGGTCGGGCAACGTCTACAACCTGGTCACCAAGCGGGCCCGCGCCGAGGCCGGCGCCACCATGGAGTGGATCGACGGCAACATCGGGTCGAAGGTGACCATGAAATACCCGGCGGTCTGGATGACCGGCGAGCACGCCAAGGGTGAGGTGCTGTCGGTGGCCTTCGCCGGCGAGGGCCAGCACCAGGACACCGGCGCCAAGATGCTGCACCTGGCGCCGAAGACGTCGAGCAACATCGTGTCCAAGTCGGTGGCACGCGGCGGCGGCCGCACCTCCTACCGCGGTCTGGTGCAGGTGAACAAGGGCGCCCACGGGTCGCGTTCCAGCGTGAAATGCGATGCGCTGCTGGTCGATACGATCAGCCGCAGCGACACCTACCCGTACGTCGACATCCGCGAGGACGACGTCACGATGGGCCACGAGGCCACCGTGTCGAAGGTCAGCGAGAACCAGCTGTTCTACCTGATGAGCCGCGGGCTGACCGAGGACGAGGCGATGGCGATGGTGGTGCGCGGCTTCGTCGAGCCGATAGCCAAAGAGCTGCCGATGGAGTACGCGCTGGAGCTCAACCGGCTGATCGAGCTGCAGATGGAGGGCGCGGTCGGATGACGGCTCAGGACCTGACCGAGGCTGCCGAAGGGTCTCGGCTTGCCGCGCTGAACAAGGGACAGCAGTTCGCCTCGTTCGACGTCGACGCGTTCGAGGTTCCCGGTGGGCGCGACGAGATCTGGCGGTTCACCCCGCTGCGGCGGCTGCGCGGGCTGCACGACGGCTCGGCGCCCGCCACTGGCCGGGCGCAGATCGATGTCGGCGAGCAAGCCGGCCTGCGGGTCGAGTCTGTCCGTCGCGGCGACCCACGGCTGGGCCAGGGCGGCATTCCCACCGATCGCATTGCAGCGCAGGCGTTTTCGTCGTTCAACTCGGCGACGGTGGTCACCGTCAACCGGGACACGCGGATCGCCGAGCCGGTCAACATCACCGTCACCGGGCCGGGCGAAGGCGCGGTGGCTTACGGGCATCTACAGATCCGCGTCGACGAGCTCGGCGAGGCGGTGGTGATCATCGACCAGCGCGGGAGCGGAACCTACGCCGACAACGTCGAATTCATCGTCGGCGACTCCGCCCGGCTCACAGTCGTGTGGATCGCCGACTGGGCCGCCGACATGGTGCACGTCAGCGCGCACCACGCCAAGCTGGGCAAGGACTCGGTGCTGCGGCACGTCACCGTTACGCTTGGCGGCGAGGTCGTGCGAATGTCGGCCAACGTGCGGTTCGGCAGCCCCGGCGGGGACGCCGAACTGCTCGGCCTGTACTTCGCCGACGACGGGCAGCACCTCGAGTCGCGGCTGCTGGTGGACCACGCGCAACCCGACTGCAAGTCGAACGTCCTTTACAAGGGTGCGCTGCAAGGAGATCCGGAGTCCACGCTGCCCGACGCGCACACCGTTTGGGTCGGGGACGCGCTGATCCGCGCCGAGGCCACCGGGACCGACACCTTCGAGGTGAACCGCAACCTGGTGCTCACCGACGGGGCGCGTGCCGACTCGGTGCCCAACCTCGAGATCGAGACCGGGGAGATCGTCGGCGCCGGACACGCCAGTGCCACCGGACGTTTCGACGACGAGCAACTGTTCTACCTGCGCTCCCGCGGCATGCCGGAAGAGCAGGCCCGCCGGCTGGTGATCCGCGGCTTCTTCGGCGAGATCATCTCGAAGATCGCGGTGCCCGAGGTGCGGGAACGCCTGACCGCCGCCATTGAAACCGAACTGGAAATCACGGAAAAGACGGAAAAGACGGGGAAGATAGCAGCCTCATGACCACATTGGAGATCAAAGACCTGCACGTCAGCGTCGACAACCCCACCGCCGCCGACGGGGAGCGCGAAATCCCCATCCTCACCGGAGTCAACCTGACCGTCCGCTCCGGTGAAACACACGCGCTGATGGGTCGCAACGGATCAGGAAAGTCCACGCTGTCGTATGCCATTGCCGGGCACCCGAAGTACCGGGTGACTTCCGGATCCATCACACTGGCCGGCGCGAACGTCCTGGACATGAACGTCGACGAGCGCGCGCGGGCTGGACTGTTCCTGGCCATGCAGTACCCCATCGAGGTGCCGGGCGTGTCGGTGTCGAACTTCCTGCGTTCGGCCGCCACCGCCATCCGCGGCGAAGCGCCCAAGCTGCGGCACTGGGTGAAAGAGGTCAAGTCCGCCATGGACGCCCTCGACATCGACCCGGCTTTCGCCGAGCGCAGCGTCAACGAGGGCTTCTCCGGTGGCGAGAAGAAGCGTCACGAGATCCTGCAGCTGGGACTGCTGAAGCCCAAGATCGCGATCCTCGACGAGACCGACTCGGGTCTGGATGTCGACGCGCTGCGGGTGGTCAGCGACGGGGTGAACCGCTACGCGGAATCCGAGCACGGCGGCATCCTGTTGATCACCCACTACACGCGCATCCTGCGCTACATCCATCCGCAGTTCGTGCACGTGTTGGTCGGTGGACGGATCGTGGAATCCGGCGGGCCGGAGCTGGCCGACGAGCTCGATCAAAACGGCTACGTGCGCTTCTCCCAGACGGCGGCCACGGGGGCCTGACCATGACGACGTCGGTGGCCCCACTCGACCTCGCCGCGATCCGCGCCGATTTCCCAATCCTGAAGCGGGTGATGCGCGGTGGGAAGCAGTTGGCCTACCTGGATTCTGGTGCCACGTCGCAACGCCCGGTGCAGGTGCTCGATGCTGAGCGCGAGTTTCTCACTACGTCCAACGGTGCGGTGCACCGGGGCGCGCACCAGCTGATGGAGGAGTCCACCGACGCCTACGAGCAGGGTCGTGCCGATGTCGCGGCGTTCGTCGGAGCCGACGCCGACGAGTCGGTGTTCACCAAGAACGCCACCGAGTCGCTGAATCTGGTGTCGTATGTGCTCGGCGACAATCGGTTTGAGCACGCCATCGGCCCCGGCGACGTCATCGTCACCACCGAGCTGGAGCACCACGCCAACCTGATCCCGTGGCAGGAGCTCGCGCGGCGCACCGGCGCGACTCTGCACTGGTACACCGTCACCGACGATGGCCGCATCGACCTGGACTCGCTGGAACTCGACGAACGTGTCAAAGTCGTTGCTTTCACTCATCACTCGAATGTGACCGGCGCGCTGACCCCGGTTGATGAACTCGTCGCCCGCGCTAAAGCGGTAGGTGCGTTGACCGTGCTGGACGCCTGCCAGTCGGTGCCGCATCAGCCGGTCGACTTGCACGCGCTCGATGTCGACTTCGCGGTGTTCTCTGGGCATAAGATGCTGGGCCCCAACGGAATCGGTATGCTCTACGGTCGCCGCGAACTCCTGTCGGCGATGCCGCCGTTCATCACCGGCGGTTCGATGATCGAGACGGTGACCATGGAAGCCACCACATACGCACCGGCGCCGCAGCGCTTCGAGGCCGGCACCCCGATGACATCCCAGGTGGTGGGTTTGGCCGCGGCGGCACGCTATCTCGGCGCCATCGGCATGAACGCCGTGGAAGCGCACGAACGCGAGCTGGTTGCCGCGGCCCTTGAGGGCCTCTCCGGTATCGACGGAGTCCGCGTCATCGGGCCGACATCGATGGAGAACCGCGGCTCCCCAGTGTCATTCGTCGTCGACGGCGTGCACGCGCACGACGTCGGTCAGGTACTCGACGACGACGGCGTAGCGGTGCGGGTCGGGCACCACTGCGCGTTGCCGCTACACCGCAGGTTCGGCCTGGCGGCCACCGTACGGGCGTCGTTCGCGGTGTACAACACCATCGACGAGATCGACCGTTTGGTGGCCGGGGTGCGTCGAGCGCTGGATTTCTTTGGGAGAGAATGACGTTGCGCCTGGAGCAGATCTATCAAGACGTGATTCTCGATCACTACAAACACCCGCAGCACCGCGGGCTGAGGGAGCCGTTCGGCGCCCAGGTCTACCACGTCAACCCGATCTGCGGTGACGAGGTCACCCTGCGGGTCACGTTGTCGGATGACGGTGAACGCGTCGCAGACGTTTCGTATGACGGGCAAGGGTGTTCGATCAGCCAGGCAGCAACCTCGGTGCTGACCGAGCAGGTGATCGGTCAGAGCGTGCCCGAGGCGCTGAAGACCATCGCCGCGTTCACTGAAATGGTGTCTTCGCGGGGCACCGTCGAGGGCGACGAGGATGTCCTTGGCGACGGAGTCGCGTTCGCCGGAGTAGCCAAATACCCGGCGCGGGTGAAATGCGCGTTGCTTGGATGGATGGCTTGTAAGGACGCACTGGCCCAGGCCAGTCAAGCCTTGGAGGAGGTCAAGGATGAGCGAAACCACCGCACCGGATGACGAATTGCTCGCCGACGTCGAGGAGGCGATGCGCGACGTCGTCGATCCCGAGCTGGGAATCAACGTCGTCGATCTGGGGCTGGTCTACGGCCTGAATGTCGAAGAAGGCGCCGAAGGAACGGTCGCCCTGATCGACATGACGTTGACGTCGGCGGCCTGCCCGCTGACCGATGTCATCGAAGACCAGTCGCGCAGCGCGCTGGTCGGCAGCGGTCTGGTCGACGACTTGCGGATCAACTGGGTCTGGAACCCGCCGTGGGGCCCGGACAAGATCACCGACGATGGGCGCGAACAACTGCGCGCGCTCGGCTTCACCGTCTAACCGGCCACCCCTCTAGAGTCCTCTAGAGGTGGAAGGGGAGGTGGGGGAGGTGATGGTGCGGGCGGCCCATCGGTGGGCACGGTTCAAGACTGATGATCGTCGCTTGCAGCACGCCGCCGCCGTTCGTCCCCTGAGCCCCCATGCACTTACCGTGCTCGATCGCTTGAGTGGTGGTAGGTGTCTGCTTCCTATAGGTGGTCGTGTTGGTGACGGTCACATTGGTTGGGGTGTTTTGGCCGCGAGCATCGATGTTGTCGACAGCGATGGTGTTACCTGAGACCGAGGCAACTGTGCCGTAAAAGCCAAGGGGCGGCGGGCACTTGCCGTCAATGGCCGGCGTGATCGTCACGGATTGCGCAGTGATCGCAGCATCGGTAGGAGCGCTCTGCGGGGTAGCACGTACGTTGACGCAACTGCCGGGGGTTACATCGGTGAGCTGAGCCGGGGTGACGTCGGCGACCCTTGTCGACGGGGTGAAGTCCACCGTCGCGGCCCCGGTCCGTGTCCTGAGCTGGATTGCGTTACCCGATACCGACTCGACCAGGCCCTCAACGTAGTCTTTGCCCACCGCGGGTGGTTGAGGTGCCGGTGGGGGTGCTGCGCTAGGTGCTGAACTCGGCGGGATCGCCGATACGGTGGGCTTTCCGGTGTTGCCGGTATTCGACGTGTGGTCCGACGTTCCGCACTCGGCGATGAAGAATGCGATGGCTGCGATGACCGCGAGGATCGCGAATCCAGTCCGTCGAGGTGAGACCGGGTTGGCAGACATCGACCTTTCTCCGATCGTGCGTTCCACTGGTATAAGCGGGTATAAGCGGGTACCCGCCGCAGCCGCGGATGTATCGTCTGACTGCTCTTTGCGAGGGGCTCGGCGCCTGGCCCCGGACACTTGCCATTGCCGGCCGGTCGCCGCCTGATTGTGTCAACTCTAGTGCCCCGCAGCTGTGTCTTGTCGCTGGACTCTGCCAGGGATCGTCCGAATCCACCAACACCCAGATCCGACTCCTGACCACTTTTGCCCTCGCCACGCTCGCCTTGGGGGGCCACCGCCTCGGCCTGCCGGGCCGAACCGGACACCCACGGATCAGTCAGTAGAGCCGAAGTGCTCTGTCCTCAGACATCCTTCGGCTCTTATGCCTGCTCTCCCGGCGAGGCCAGAGTTGAGCGCAGCGATGAAGTAGTCGAGGCAGTATTCGGGCGAGGAGGCTGCGATGTCAGTGCTGCCGGCAGCTGGTTCAGTAGGCACTGGAGGCGGTTCATTGCCCGGCTCCGGCGAAGACGGTTTTTTCGGGATCCGGTTCGAGTCGATCGGAGGGCTCGGCGCGCATCTCGCCGGGAAGATCCTGGCCGAGGCTTGCGTCTTAGGGCAGGGCCTCAACGGTGCTCACTTTTCCTCATACGGTTCGGAGAAGAAGGGCACCCCCCTGAAGTCGTTCGTGCGGCTCTGCCCGGCCGACCGCGAGGTCCGCACGAGCAGCCCGATCGAAAGCCCGCAGGTGGTGGCGGTCTTTCACGAGGCGCTAGCCTCTTCGGTTGACGTGGCCGCCGGGCTGGGCCCAACCGGCACGCTCATCGTGAACACCCGCAAGGACCCGGACGAGATCCGAGAGTTGATCCAGCTGCGTTCCGGCACAGTGGGGGTGCTCGATGCGCTGGGCATCGCGCTCGAGGAGAAGACACGCGTCAATACGGCCATGCTCGGTGCCGTGACGCGTGTCTGCCCATTCATCGACCCTGAGGCAGTAAAAGAAACGATCCGGCAGAGCTTCTCCGTCCGCTACTCCCATCTGGTCGAGGCCAATATGCGTACCTTTGACCGTGGCTACAGCGAGCTGCGGAGCATGACCTGGCCGGCGGTTGCGGGCTATGCCGGCCGGCCCGTGCAGCGGGCCAAGCCTGCGTTCGGGTACCTCGACGCACCGATAGGGGGGGCGATCCTGGACTCGGGCAACAGCATCGTCAAGAACATGACCACCTCGCGGCAGGGCTTCCTGCCCGACTACGACCCAAACACCTGTGTGCACTGCGGGATCTGTGACATTGTCTGCCCCGACCTCTGCTTCGTATGGACCGATGACGGCGACGGCGAGCCCGCCGTGCGGCTGCAAGGGATCGACTACAACTACTGCAAGGGCTGCCTCAGGTGCGTCGACGCCTGCCCGACCGGCTCACTCACCGAACTCCGCGAGGAGGACGGCTGGGCCGAGGAGCATCGCGTACCGCTCTTCCCGGAGCTTGAGCCCGAGAGAGGTGACCACGGATGAGCGTCACATCACCAGCACCAACGGTATCGAGGCCGGAAGCCGGCCGGGCCGCTCAGCTCGTCCGTTTCAGCACCGGCAACGAGATGGCCGCATTGTCAGCCAAGCAGATCAACTTCCACTTGATGGGCTACTTCCCGATCACCCCGTCAACGGAAGTCGCAGAGCTGGTCGACGAGATGAAGGCGGCCGGCGAGCACGACATCGTCATGGTCCCGGCGGATGGCGAGCACGGGGCGGCCGGAATCTGCTACGGCGCCGCTGTCGCGGGCGGCCGCGTCTTCAACGCCACGAGCGCGCAAGGTTTGCTCTACCAACTAGAGCAGCTGCCCGTACAGTCCGGGACGCGCTATCCCATGCTGCTGGATCTCGCCACCCGTACCGTCAGTGGGCCGCTCGACATTCGCGGCGACCACTCCGACGTCTATTACGCGCTGAACACCGGCTGGCTGATTTTCATGGCCCGCGACCCCCAGGCGGTCTACGACCTCAACCTGATGGCGCTGCGCGTCGCCGAGCGCGCCGATGTGCGGTTGCCCGCGATCGTGGCCTTCGACGGCTTCTTCACCAGCCACCAGAAGCGCCGTGTCTCGACCTTCGTGGACGACGCCACCGTGCAGGAGTGGCTGGGTCCCGTGCTCGAACCGGTCAAGGCGCTTGATCCCCGGCACCCCGTGACCATCGGGCCGTACATGAACGATCCCGACCTGATCAACAACAAGTATCAGCTCGAGCGGGCGATGGACGCCGCCATGGCCGCCATCCCCGACGTCTTCGCCGAGTTCGAGGCCTTGAGCGGGCGGCGCTACGAACCGGTGGATCTGTATCGCATGGAGGACGCCCAAGTCGCCGTCTTCCTGCTCAACTCGGCCGCGGAGACCGCCAAGGACGTTGCCGACCGGCTCCGGGCGGAGGGCGTCGCCGCTGGCGTTGTCAGCCCCAATGTGATCCGCCCCTTCCCTGCCGATGCCATCCGCCAGGCGTTGCGCGGCGTGCGCGCGGTCCTGATCGGCGAGCGGTCCAGCTCCTACGGATCCCACGGGGCCAACCTCACCCACGAGGTGAAGTCCGCCCTCAAGGACGACCCCGACAACCGCACCCTCTGCCTCAGCCGGGTGTACGGCCTCGGCGGGCGGGACTTCTATGCGGAGGACGCCGAGGCGTTCTTCCGGTTGGCGTTGGAAGCCGCCGAGCGCGGTGTCGTGGAAGTGCCGTTCGACTACTACGGCGTAGAGCCGGGCGATCCCGCCAAGCCGCAGGTACGCCGTGGCGCCCCTGCACTCAGCCGCGAGGAGGTGACGAGCGGGAAGCTGAAAGTCAAGCCCGGCCCCGACGGCCGGCTTCAGGTGGAGGCGCCCCCCTACTGGGAGCTGGCTACCAAGCCGAAGCGAGTTGTGCCCGGCCACGGCTCCTGCCCCGGCTGCGGTGTCTTTCCGGCGCTCGATCAGTTCCTGCGCGGCATCGAGGGCGATGTCGTGGTGCTTTACCAGACGGGGTGCGCGATGGTCGTCAGCACCGGCTACCCCTACACGTCACACCGGGTCACGTACGTGCACAACCTGTTTCAAAACGGTGCCGCCACGCTGAGCGGGCTCGTCGAGGTGTTCCGCGAACGGCTGCGCCGCGGCGAACTCCCGGCCGGCGAGGACATCACGTTTGTCATGATCACGGGCGACGGCGGCATGGATATCGGCATGGGCTCCGCCATCGGCGCGGCGCTGCGCCGGCACGGGATGATCATGGTCGAGTACGACAACCAGGGCTACATGAACACCGGCAGCCAGCTCAGCTACTCGACCCCGCTCGGGCACCTGACGTCGACGAGCCACGTCGGCGCCGCCGAGCTCGGGAAGGCCTTTCATCACAAGGACACGCCGCAGATCATGGCGGCGACGAACATCCCGTACGTCTTCACCGGCGTCGAGGGTTACCCTGACGACCTCGTCAGCAAGGCCGCTAAAGCCCAGTGGTACGCCCAGCACGAGGGCACGGTCTACGGCAAGATCCTGATCGGCTGTCCGCTCAACTGGAAGACCGAAGACCGCGTGGGCGTCGATGTCGTCCAGGCCGCGGTCGACAGTTGCTTTTTCCCGCTGTACGAGGTCGAGCGCGGCATCACCCACATCACCTACGACCCCGAGCCCATCGGGCGGCGCCTGGCCGTCGCCGACTGGCTGAAGCTCATGGGCAAGACCAAGCACCTCTGCCAGCCCGGCAACGAGGCGACGCTGGCCGCGATCGAGGCCGAGGTACAGCGCCGCTGGCTGCGGCTCCAGGCCAAGGACAAGGACCCCCTTCTCTGAGAGGGAACTGACCATGGACACCACGGCACGCATCATCGAGAAGAGGGACCTGACGGACGTCACCAAGCTGTTCGTGGTCCACGCGCCGTTGGTGGCGCGAAACGCCGCCCCGGGTGAGTTCGTCATCGTGAGGGTGACCGAGACCGGCGAACGGATCCCGATCAGCATCACCGATTTCAGCCGAGCGGAGGGCACGATCACGATCGTCGTCCAGCAGGTGGGGCGTACAAGCGCACTGGTCAATGCTTTGCGCGTCGGTGATGTCTTCCTTGACTTCGCCGGACCACTCGGCGCGGCGGTGTCCCTGCCCGAGCAGGGTCACGCGGTGCTGATCGGGGGCGGCTTCGGCACGGGGGCGGTGTTCCCTCTGGCGCGCGAGCTGCGGTCCCGGGGCGTGCGGGTCTCATCCATCATTGGCGCGCGCACCCGGAATCTGGTCATCCTCGCCGACCTGCTGGCAACTGAGAGCGACGAGCTGCACGTGTGCACCGACGACGGCTCCTTCGGCTATCACGGCCTCGTCACCAGCCGCCTGGAAGAGTTGCAGCAGGCAGGCGCGGACTTCACCCACTGCTTCGCGGTGGGGCCGATGCCCATGATGCGTTCCGTGGCGAACACGACCCGCCGGTGGGGTCTGCCCACCATGGTGTCCCTCGATCCGCTGATGGTGGATGGCACGGGCATGTGCGGCGGTTGCCGCGTGAGCGTGGGCGGCAAGTCGCTCTTTGCCTGCGTCGACGGCCCGTTTTTCGACGGTCATCAGGTCGATTTCGATGAGGCAGACGACCGCTTGACGACCTACAAAGCCGAGGAGAAATTGGCCTGCCAACTGGCGGGGACTGGGAGGTAACAGCCATGCCAATCGTGTATCCGCGTAAGACCCCCATGCCGTGCCAGGATCCGGTGGAGCGGCGCGGGAGCTGGGATGAAGTCGCAGAGGGCTACACAGTTGAGCAGGCCATCGCCGAGGCGCGCCGCTGCCTCAACTGCCAGGATCCCGTGTGCGAGCAGGGCTGTCCCGTCAACGTGCCGATCCGCGACTTCGTGCGCAGCGTCGCGGTCGGTGACTTCCAGGGCGCCGCCGACACGATCCGCCGCCGCAACCTGCTGCCTGCTATTTGCGGGCGGGTGTGTCCTGTTGAGCATCAGTGTGAGTCGCGTTGCGTGTTGCTGGCGCGGCAAGACCCGGTCGGCATCGGCCGGCTGGAGCGCTTCGTCGCCGACTGGGAGCGCGAGCACGGGCGCGGCGGCGAGACCGCCGCGCCGCACGTGTGGCGCAACCAGAAGATCGCGATCGTGGGGTCGGGCCCGGCTGGCCTCACGGCTGCTAGTGACCTAGCGCAGCTCGGCTACCCAGTGTCGATCTTCGAGGCGCTGCACGCGTTCGGAGGGGTGCTCCGCTACGGGATCCCCCAGTACCGTCTGCCGAAGGAGATCGTCGACGAAGATATCGAGCATCTCAAGGCGCTCGGCGTGGAGTTCGTGCGCGACGCGATCATCGGCAAGACGGTCACCATCGACCAGCTTTTCGACGAATTCGGCTACTCGGCGGTGTTCATCGGCACGGGAGCGGGCTCGCCGATCTTCATGGACATCCCTGGGGAGAACCTCAAGGGCGTCTACTCGGCCAACGAGTTCCTCACGCGCGTAAATCTGATGCGCGCGTTCTCGTTCCCTGACTACGACACGCCACTTCGGCGCCCAAAGCGTGCCGTGGTGATCGGCGCCGGCGACACCGCGATGGACGCAGTGCGGTGCGCCATCCGGCTCGGCGCCGAAGAGGGTCACATCGTGTACCGCCGCTCCGAGGTCGAAAAGGGTGCCCGGGCCGAGGATTACGAGCGGGCGCGCGACGAGGGCGTGATCTTCGACTGGCTTACGCTGCCGCAGCGGTTCCTGGGCGATGAGACCGGATGGGTCCGTGGTCTCGAGTGCATCCGCACCGAGCTCGGCGAGCCCGACGAATCAGGCCGCCGCCGTCCGGTACCCGTCCCGGGCTCGGAGTTCACGATCGACGCCGACCTGGTCGTCATCGCCCTCGGCACCAACCCGAACCCGCTCATCCCGCACACGACCTCCGGGCTCGACATCGACCGGCACGGGTGCGTCGTCGCCGATCCCCAGACGGGCGCCACGAGCCGGCAAGGCGTCTTCGCCGGCGGCGACATCGTGACCGGCGCCGCGACCGTGATCCTGGCCATGGGCGCGGGACGCAAGGCCGCGACCGCCATGCACGAATACCTGCAACAAGGCGCCGCAGAGAAGGAACCGCCGCGCGACGATGCCGGAGCTCCATCCCCTCCGGTCGCAGGCGCGGCCGGGCCGGACGGCAGGATCGACGAGCCGG
>Ga0335076_10000299_pt1 | contig 44122 bp, 39 predicted proteins | sample Lox_Sample_25_FD_206717 | JGI IMG/M metagenome (GOLD analysis project Ga0335076, IMG submission 206717) | Soil microbial communities from Loxahatchee National Wildlife Refuge, Florida, United States - Lox_Sample_2.5 | ecosystem: Environmental > Terrestrial > Soil > Wetlands | place: USA... | reverse complement strand
GCCGAAGAAGACGGCGTGCACTCCCCATTCGTACTCGGCACCGCAACGCGCGCAGGTGCGGTGGATCATCAGCTCCCGGTCCCGGGCATCGAGCAGGCCGTGGCCGAGAATGCCGGCGCCCAACGGTCGCATCCGCGCCGCGAGCGGCCCGTGCACGACGAGCGTGCGGAACAGCGCCAGCGGCTCGACGCCGGCGCCCGGCGGCATCCACTTGCGGAGCATCTCCTCGACGTCCGGCGTGTACGGGGGCTCGACTGGCGCGATGCGCGGGGCCTGGATCTGGGTGGTCATCGATTACACTCCGCTTCGGAAATAAGAGCAGTCATCGCCACCGTAGCGCTTCGGAAAGCAAAGCGCAACCTCGATCGTGACCAGAATCCCTCGACCAGGAAAGCCAGTCCGCGGCTCCGACACCGGCCGGCCGATCATGGCGCTGCTCGACCTGCTCGGGCGGCGGTGGGCGCTCCGGGTCATCTGGGAGCTCCGCGAGGGGCCGCTGTCGTTCCGCGAGACCCAGGCTCGGTGCGGCGCGATCAGCTCGTCGGTACTCAACGACCGCCTGGGCGAGCTGCGTGCGGCCGGGATCGTCGAGACCGGGGACCAGGGCTACCAGCTGACCGGAGAGGGACGGGAGCTGCTGTCGCTCTACCCGCCACTCGATGCGTGGGCGGAGCGGTGGGCGGCACGGGAGGCGCGACTCAGCTGACCCGCCAACTGCGAACCGCGTCCTCGTCCTCGTCCCAGTCGAGGCCGGCGCCCGGACGACCCGGCGGATAGGCGAGCCCGCCGACTACGCGGACCGGCTCGGTGAGGATTGGGCCGGCATGGTCGAGGTACTCGAGCCGGTGACAGATGGGGGTGACGGCGAGGAGCTGGGCGCTCAGCTCGGGAAACGTGTGGCTCGAAGCCGGCAGCCCCGCCTTCGCGGCCAGCGCGGCTCCGGTCAGCCACCCCCGCACGCCGCCGAGCTTCATCACATCGAGCGTCGCGTGATCGGAAGCGACAGCCGCGATGCTGTTCTCCATGTCGGCGGGACCCCACCAGTTCTCCCCGAGCTGGATCGGGGTCCGCGCCGCGGCGGCGATCTTCGCGTGGCCGCGGTAGTCCTCGGCTCGCGTCGGCTCCTCGATCCAGGCGAGTCCCTCGTCGTCGAGCACCCGAACTCGGTCTAGCGCATCGGTCACGGTCAGCCTCTGGTTGTAGTCGACCATCAGCTCCGCGCTCGCCCCGATCGCGTCACGCACCGCCCGGATCGCGTGTAGCAGCGGATTTAGCTGCGTCCGATGATCCCCTCCCGCGTCTCGAGGTCGATCAGAACGAGCGGCGTGCTGGCCATCGTGCCAGCGGCGGTCTGCACCGGGCGCTCGGTCACGACGTCGACGGGTGGACCCGGAGCCCGGAGATCGTCAGCGCGGGCTCTCGATCGTGCTGTGTCGTTTTCATGAAGGTCTTCTTATGCCGGAAGGCTGAGGGACCGCGCGGGGTCAGTGCGCACTGGAGGGCTACCCAACAACAAACAAGGAGAGAGCCATGATCTCCGATCAGCCTCCGAGCTCACCCCCGCGGCCGGTCCCGGAGCTTGCGCGACTCGCGGCAACGGGTAGACGAGCGGTCCTGCCGACGCTCGTGTGCCTGTGCGGGTGGTTCGCGCTGGGCGCCGCGAGCGCACAGGCCGCCCCGTTCATCGCGGGCCTCTCGCCGAGCACGCTGGCGACGACGGTGCCGTCGAACGGCGATGTGAACCCCTACGGCATCGTGACCGTGCCACGGACGGTGGGTCTGTTGCATCAGGGCGACATCCTCGTCAGCAACTTCAACAACGACGTGAACCCGCCTGGCGGCGAGCAGGGCACGGGCACGACGATCGTTCAGATACCGCCCGGAGATACGGACCAGACCCCCGGGGACGCGCCGTTGTTTGCCCAGATCGATCCGAAGACCCTCCCGGGACCGTGCCCGGGCGGCGTCGGGCTCACGACGGCGCTGGCGGTCACGCGCAGCGGCTTTGTGATCGTCGGAAGCCTGCCGACCAAGGACGGAACGTCGAGCACGGCCAAGGCCGGCTGCCTGCTCGTGCTCAACAGTTACGGGAAGGTGATCGAGACCATCGCCGGCGGTCCGATCAACGGTCCGTGGGACATGACCGCGGTCGATGAAGGCTTCTTCACGACGCTGTACGTGACCAACGTCCTCAACGGCACCGTCGCGGCCGGCACGCAGCCCAACGGCGACGGGAACGTCGTCAACCGTGGGACGGTGGTCCGGATCCAGCTCCTCACGATTCCCGGCATCCGGCCGGTCGTGCTCGACGAGGACGTGATCGCCACAGGGTTCGCGGAGCGCACCGATCCGGCCGCGCTCGTGATCGGGCCGACCGGCGTCGCGCTGGGGCGTGATGGAACGTTGTACGTCGCGGACACGCAGAACAGCCGGATCGCCGCGATCCCCGGCGCGCCGTTCCGCGAGTTCCCCGCTCAAAACGGCGGGTTCACGGTTACTTCCGGGGGCGACCTGATGTCACCGCTTGGAATGACGCTCGCGCCCAACGGGGACATCCTCACCGCCAATGGGGGTGACGGCAACATCGTCGAGACAACGCCCCGCGGAAAGCAGCTGACGGAGGTGCTGGCGGACCCGAGTGCGGGGGATCTGTTCGGCCTGACGCTGACGCCGGACCAGTCTGGCGTCTACTACGTCGACGACGGGACGAACACGCTGAACCTGCTCGGGCCCTGAAGCGAGTCGCCAAGGGGGGCCGGGCCCGGCGGCTCGGCCCCCTTCGCGGGGATTTAGGTGATGGTGAACGACAAGGTCAGCCCGCGGCCACCCAGTCGGCGCTTCTCCGCCACAGCTCGCCGGCCAGGCTCGCGGTAACCGCACGACCGGGTTGCTGGAGCGCACACTCGTCGTAATAGAGCCCGGTCTGGTCCGCGAGCTCGGGCGCCGTCGCGCAGTACACCGGAGTCCTCGCCCCGTTCTCGGGCGAGTCCATCCGCCGCTTCATCACCGCCCGCGCCGGCCGCGGCACCTTGCGCCAGATGTCCGAGGCGATCACGCCGGGGTGCAGCGAGTAGGTCGTGACCCCGCTGCCTTCGAGCCGGCGCGCCAGTTCCTGGGCGTGGAGCACATTGGCCAGCTTCGAGACCGAGTACTCCCGCATCCCCGAGATCGTCCGGGTCGGCTTTCGGACCGCGTCGAAGTCGATTCCGGTGGCGCCGTAGTGCGCGCCGCTCGCGACGTTCACGATCCGGGCCGGGGCACTGTCGCGCAGCCGGTCGAGGAGCAGGCTCGTGAACAGGAACGGACCGACGTGGTTGGTGCCGAACGCGATCTCGAACCCGCTGCTGGTCATACCCCGGCTCCCTGCGAGGCCGGCGTTGTTGATCAGCACATGCAGCGGCTGATCGCGCGCGAGGACGTCTTCTGCGCACGCCCGCACCGACGCGAAGTCGCCGAGGTCGAGCGCCACCAGCTCGAGCCGTCGGTTGCCGGTCTGGGCGGCGATCTCCTCGATCGCGGCGCGCCCCTTCTCCTGCGAGCGGCACGCTAGGACGAGGGTCGCGCCGCGGACCGCCAGTGCCCGCGCGGTCTCCTTGCCGATGCCGGTGTTGGCCCCCGTGACCAGGAACGTCCTGCCGTCGAGATCGGGCACGATCTGAGCATATGCAGGGGGCTGGGCGCCGTGTTGCGGTCAGTAGTGGACTGCGGTCAGTAGTGGACGCCGCCTGAGCTCGCCCTCTTGGTGACCAAGGTCCCCGCCGGCGTGATCACGTACCACAGGCCCCCGCTCGAGTTGAGCGCCTGGCCGTTCGCCGTGCCGGCCCCGGAGTCGCCGGCGAACAGGTAGAGCGGCCATCCGTTGTACGTGATCACGCGCCCGCCGGCGGGGTCGGGATCGCTCGAGATGAGCGCTGCCTTCACCCCTCCACCCGTGCTCGCCTTGGCGCCGGTGAGCTTCACCGGCGGCCAGGCTGTGGCACAGCCGCCCGTGCACGTGACCTTCGCGCGCTTATCGGGCTCGAAGATGTAGAGGGTTCGGCCCTGGCCGTTGACGAGCACAGTCCCCAGTCCGGGCAGCGCCTTGGCGGAGATCTGCGTCGTGCCCGCGGCGGGGGTCGCCGCGGATGTGGTCGCCGGGGATGTGGCCGTCGCGGATGTGGCCGACGCCGACGACGATTTCGACGAGCTGCTTCCGCAGGCGGCGCCCAGCAACGCGGCCGGGGCCAGGAGCAATAGGAGCGATCTGCGCATCGAACCGAAGACCTGGCGCTGGAACCTACGCCCCTACGTGTGAACCGTGGTTGCGCGCTTCTTGCGGTTTGGTGTGTGCGGCGGTCAAGGATGGCCGTGTTGATGCCGATGCTTGGGTCGACGACCGGACGAGGTGAGGAATCCAAGTGGTGAGCACACGCAAGCGGCTGCGCAGCTACGACATCGCGTTGATCGGAATCGTGCTCGTCGCCTGCGGCATCGCCGCGCTGGCCAGCGCCTCGCAGCTCGGCGACGGACTGCTGTTCGCCGGAGCGCCGTGGGCGCTCGCGGTGGCCACGTTCGTGGCCGCGCGGCGGCCGGGCCGGCGCTGACGCCCTAGGTGTCCCCTAGCCGCGGACGGCCTCGGGAGTAGCCACCCGACGGAGCTCCATCCGCGCGATCGAGCGCTTGTGGACCTCGTCGGGTCCATCGGCGAGTCTCAGCGTCCGCAGGTGGGCGTACATAGACGCCAGCGGGAAGTCGTCGGACACGCCGCCGCCGCCGTGGACCTGGATGGCCCGGTCGATGACCCGCAGCGCGACGTCGGGCGCCGCGACCTTGATCGCCGCGATCTCGGTGCGCGCGTGCTTGTTGCCGACGGTATCCATCAGCCACGCGGCGCGCAGCGTCAGCAGCCGCGCCATGTCGATCTCGATCCGCGACTCGGCGATCCAGTCCTGGATGTTCGCGCGCTCGGACACCGGATGACCGAAGGTGGTGCGCGACGCCGCACGCGCGCACATCAGCTCGAGTGCCCGCTCGGCAGCGCCGATCGTCCGCATGCAGTGGTGGATGCGGCCGGGCCCGAGCCGCGCCTGCGCGATCAGGAACCCGTGGCCCTCCTCACTGATCAGATTCGAGGCAGGCACGCGCACGTCCTCGAAGGTCATCTCCGCGTGCCCCTCCTGGTCAATGTAGCCGAACACGGGCAGGTTGCGAACGATCGTGACGCCAGGCGTGTCGCGTGGCACCAGGATCATCGACTGCTGCCTGAACGTCGGGCCGTCCGGGTCGGTCTTGCCCATCACGATGAAGATCTTGCAGCGGTCGCGCATGGCGCCGGAGATCCACCACTTGCGGCCGTTGAGCACGTAATCGTCGCCGTCGCGCTCGATCCGGAGCTCGATGTTCGTGGCGTCCGAGCTGGCCACCGCGGGCTCGGTCATCGCGAACGCCGAGCGGATCTCGCCGTCGAGCAGCGGCCGCAGCCACCGGTCCTTCTGCTCGGGCGTGCCGAACAGCGTGAGGACCTCCATGTTCCCGGTATCGGGGGCGGCGCAGTTGCACGCTTCGGGCGCGATGTGGCTACGCCCCATGATCTCGGCCAGCGGCGCGTAGTCGGTATTGCTGAGGCCCGGGGCGCCGTACTCGGGGCTCGGGTGCGGGAGGAACAGGTTCCACAGGCCGAGCTCCTGGGCGCGCGTCTTGAGCTCCTCCGTCACCGGCGGATGGGAGTGCGGGTCACCGGAGGCGACGAGCTGCTCGTGGTAGACCGGCTCGGCCGGGTAGATGTGCTCGTCCATGAACGCCAGCAGGCGCTCGCGGAGCTCGTTGCACCGGTCTGAGAACTCGAAGTTCATGGGCCTCTGGGCCCGAACACTACATCCGTGGCCGCGCCGCGGATCAGCCCAGCATCGAGGCGATGACCGCCGCGAACCGGCTCAGGTCGATCGGCTTGGACACGTACGCGTCGCAGCCGGCCTCGAGCGCCTCGTGCTCCTCGTCGGGCATCACGCCGGCGGTGCAGGCGACGATCGGGATCGAGGCGGTCACGGGGTGGGACTTGAGCTTGCGGGTCAGGTCGAGGCCGTTGCCGTCGGGCAGGTTGACGTCGAGGACGATCATCGCCGGCTGCTCCTCCGCCAGCGCTCGTTCGGCGGCCGCGAGCGAGTCGGCCGCGCGGACCTCGTGCCCTTCGAGCTCGAGCAGACGCTCGAGCAGCTTCAGATTGAGCTCGTGATCGTCGACGACGAGGATCCGGCCCGATGTGGAGCTGTCCGTGCTCGGGCCGATCCGCCCTCCCGAGGATTCCATGACGATCTAATCGTCGCCAGGCCGGTCTGGCTTGAACCCGGGTTGCAGGTTTTGTGGCGGCAAGTGGCCGGCGCCGGGGCCGCGACCGGCCTCGGCGAGCTGGTCTCGCGTGGCCGGCCAGACGACCCTGAGCGTGTCGAGCGCCTCGCGCGCGCGTAACTCATCGTGGGCTCTGCTCGCCGCCTCGAGCGCGGTCAACGCGTCGAGCAGCGGTTTCGCGCTCAGCATCAGCGCATCGTTGCGGCACAGGTGGGCTGCCTGCGTGGCGCGGTCGAGATCGCCGGCTGCGAACGCCGCCTCGACCTCATCGATCGCGCCGGTCATGTTGCGCAGCATCGAAGCGACGATCTTGGCCGGCTCCGAGCCCATCACGTCCTGAAGCTCGGCGATCCGCCCCAGGTCGAAGTAGGTGGTCATCGCGCTTTGCGATCTTAGGTGTCCACGGGCGAGGCGGCGCCACCTCTCTTGGAGTGCGCCCGGCGAGCGCAGCTAGCCGCTGCGGAGCGTGTGGTGAAGGTCCCGGGCGAGCTCGCTCTTGCTGGCCGCCAGGCCGGTCAGGCCAAGCGCCACGACGAAGAGCCCCGCGACCAGGGCGAGGCCGGCGAGCACGGCCGGCCAGTGGCGCTGCAGGAACTCCCTGCCGTCGGCCAGTATCTGGTCGGCCTGATCTCCCCCGAACGTGAGCACCGCCAGGATGCCGAGCAGCGGCGCCACGAAGCAGACGTTGAACAGCACCAGCAGCACGAGATCGCGAGCCGGGCCGAGGTCCGACCCGACGATCGCCGCGATCGCCGCGAAGTACGGAAACGCCGTCGGCAACTCGACCGCGGTGATCGAGGCCCCGAGCACCCAGCTGGACTTCCCCTGAGGATCGAAATCGGGCGGAGCGCGCAGTGTCAGCCGTGCCCGGTGGCGCCAGAGCACCGCCGCCGCGGCGAGCATCGCCGCGCCAACGGCGATCTCGATGATGTCGGCGATGTGGTGGCGCGGGTGCGGAAGCAGCGGCCTGATCAGCTGGCCGGCGCCGACCGCGATCGCGGCGCCGCCAATGAAGTACACAGCAAACACCGCGGCCGTGAACTCCGCCACCCGGCCCTGAGCGCGCTCGCCGGTGGCCAGATACAGCGCCGGCGCGATCGTCGTCGGGTTGAGCGAATCCGCCAACCCGATCGAAATGACTATGCCCGCCAGGCGAAGCATGCGCGCATTCTCGCGTTCACCGCATGGCCTCTGCCTGACCGGTGAGAGGTCTCTCAGGCGAAGTGCAGCTCTTCGTCTTCCTCGTCGGCGACGGTCCGCTCGCACGTCGGGCACCACCACCGCGCCTCCATCGGCGTACCGCAGACCGAGTGCCGGGGACCCGCGCCGCCTTCGGCGTTGCGCGCGCCCCAGCCGGCGAGCAGCCGCAGGGCGCCGGCAAGCTCCTGGCCCGCGGCGCTCAGCTCGTACACGAACCGGGGCGGTCGCTCGGAATACGGGCGCGCGATGATCAGCGCGTTCCGCTCGAGCTGGCGGAGCCGCTGGGTGAGGACGTTGGGCGCGATACCGGGGACCTCCGTTTGAAGGTCTCCGAACCGCTTCGGTCCGTCGAGCAGCGCCGCGATTACGAGCAGCGTCCAGCGGTCGCCGACGGTGGCGAGCGCGTCGGCCAGGGCCTCGCGAGAGGTCTTGTCCAGCGCTTGGGGGGTCGCCTCGGGCTCGAGCGTGTCGTCGATGGCAGCGCTGTCGTCGATCATGGTTGTGATCGTACGCACGGTGGCGGTGGCCGGTTGCGAAACGGCGGGCACGTGAGGGAGCGCGGGGGTTACCGATCCGCCGGAGTCTCGAAATAACCTGCATATCACGACAATTGACGCGCGCGGGTCGGACCGTGGCGTAGTAGGCACGTGGGGCATGCGGATTACGCCACGGTCGGGCGACAGTGGCTCCGTTGACGTGTTTTGCAGGTTCCCCCGGCGCCGCTTGGACGCCGACGCGCGCAGTGGTACAGTTGTCACTTGCATATTGCAAGTCAGTAGTTGGAGAAGGAGAAGTGGTCGAAAATGACTGTTCTTGAAGAGCTTGAGGGCACGATCCAGACGGCGGCGGAGCGAACCGGTCCGAAGGTGATCGGGCTCGGCCAGGGTTGGGGACGCGGCTCGGGCTTCGTGATCGGATCCGGGCGGATCCTGACCAACGCACACAACCTTCGTGGCGACGAGGTGACCGTCACGTTCTTCGACGGCCGGCGCGAGACCGGCCGGGTCCTGGCCTCAGACCAGGATCTCGATCTGGCGGTGATCGAGGCCGACACGGCCGACATCGAGCCGATCGAGTGGGCCGACGGCGCCTCCGAGGATTCGGTGCCGATTGGGCGCTCCGTCCTGGCGCTCGCGAATCCGGGCGGTCGCGGCCTCCGAGTCACCCCTGGATTCGTGTCGTCACCGGCGCGCAGCTTCCGGGGCCCGCGTGGGCGGCATATCACCGGTGCGATCGAGCACACGGCACCGCTGCCGCGTGGATCCTCCGGCGGGCCGCTGATCGACGGCTCGGGGCGTCTGCTCGGTATCAACGCGGTCCGCGCCGACGGCGGCCTGATCCTGGCGGTTCCAGCCGACCGGACGACGCGCGAGCGCGTTGAGCAGCTCGGTCGCGGCGAGTCGCCGAAGCGCGCACGCCTCGGCGTGGCGATCGCCCCACCGCGCGTCGCGCGGCGCCTGCGCCGCGCGGTCGGACTCCCCGAGCGTGACGGCATTCTGGTGCGGGCGGTCGAGCGCGGGAGCGCCGCCGACCGGGCCGGACTCGAGCGTGGCGACCTGATCGTCGCGGTGGCGGGCAAGGAACTCGATCGCATCGAGGCGCTGTACGCGGCGCTCGACGGCGCGAAGGCCGGCGAGCAGCTCGAGCTGACGATCGTCCGTGGCGCCGAGGAGCGCACGGTGTCGGTGAGCCTCTAGGAGGGAGCCAGATAGATGAGTACAACGGCTGAGCAGCAGCACGAAAACGAGGCCGAGCGGCGTGAGGCCGAGGCCCTCGATGCCTATTCGAGGGTCGTCGTCGACGTCGCCGAGCGCGTGGCGCCGAGCGTCGCGAACCTGCGGGTGATGCGGCGCGGCCGCGGCGGTCAGGTGCCGTCGGGCGCCGGCAGCGCAGTCGCACTCACGCCCGACGGGTTCCTCGTGACCTCCGCCCACGTCGTCGCAGGTCCGGGACGGACCGGCAAGGCCACGTTCGTCGACGGCCGCGAGCTGAGCTGGCGGGTCGTCGGCACGGACCGGCTGACGGATCTGGCGGTGCTCCGTGCCGATGGCGACGGGCTGATCCCGGCCACGCTTGGCGAGGCCGAGCACCTCCGGGTCGGCCAGCTCGTGGTGGCGATCGGGAACCCGAACGGGTTCGCCGGCTCGGTCACCGCGGGCGTCGTGTCCGCGCTAGGGCGGTCATTGCCGGCGCGAGCAGGGCGGACCGTGCGTCACATCGACAACGTGATCCAGACCGACGCGGCCTTGAACCCCGGTAACTCGGGTGGCGCGCTCGTCGACAGCTCGGCGCGGGTGATCGGGATCAACACCGCGGTCGCCGGCGTCGGGCTCGGGCTCGCGGTGCCGATCAACGCCGCAACGCGGCAGATCGTCGGAACGCTGATGCGCGACGGCCGCGTGCGGCGCGCGTGGATCGGGATCGCCGCCGGCCCGCGGCCACTACCACCTCACGCGCGCGTGCGCGTGGGGCGCGCCGCCGGCGTCGAGGTTGTCGACGTGTCTCAGGGCAGCCCGGCACAGCGAGCCGGGCTCAGGGCAGAGGACCTGATCGTCGAGATGGGCGAGCAGGCGATCGAGCGCGTCGACGATGTGCAGCGGCTGATGACCCAGGACGCGATCGGCCGGCCGATGGCGATTCGCGTCCTGCGCGGCGATCGCTGGCTCGATCTGGAGGTATCCCCAATCGAGCTGGTCGAATAGCTGCAGGGCATCTCCCGGTCACGGGGCGGTCGCTACACTGAGGCATTGGCGCCGGGCGGCGTTCGTTCTCGCGCCCGCGGTCCGGTAGCCGGACCCTTGACCATTCCAGACGGAAGCGCCCCACATGGCTCGTGGAGATGTTCGGATCGCTGCAACTCTCGCGTGTGAAGAGTGCAAGCGACGTAACTACCAAACCAACAAGAGCAAGCGGAACAACCCGGAGCGGCTTCAGCTGCGCAAGTACTGTCGCTGGTGCAGGTGCCATACGCCTCACCGCGAGACGCGCTGACCTGACCGGAGCGCTCCGTGGCTCGCAACCGCAAACGCGCCAGAGAACGGCGGCCTCGGCAGCCGGGTACGCCGGTGGATCCGCACCAGGGCCTACCCACCGCGACGCACGACGCCGACAACGGCGCCGCTGAGCACGACCACGCCAATGGCGCCGCCGAGCTCGAGCGCGGTGGGGACGCCGCCGGGCTCGAGCCCGTCGACATCGAGTCGAGCTCGGTCGAGGACGACATCGACGCCGGCTCCTACGAGGACGAGGACGCCCAACCCCACGTCCACGATGACCGCGAGGACGGCGCTCCGCCACCGCTCGAGCACGCGATGCCGGACGGGGAGCTGGCCGAGGAGCAGCTCGAGGTCGGCAGGCCCGAGGAGCCCGAGCCGGACGAGGGCGAGGACGAGGACGAGTTCGAGCGCGAGGTCGAGGAGTCGATTGCGGCGGGGGGCGGCGGCCGTGGCGGGGGTGGTCGTCGCCGTGGCTACGATGGTGGAGGCGGCGCCGGCGCATCCGGCGGCGGCGAGTTGGCCGCCCCGGGCAGCACGGCCGTCGCCGAACGGCACCCGAGCATGCTCTCGCGGCTCATCGCCTTCCTCCAGGGGAGCTGGCGCGAGCTGCACCGAGTACAGTGGCCCGACCGCCGTCAGGTGTTCCAGGCCACGGGAGTCGTGATCGGGTTCGTCATCGTGGCCGCAGTTTTCCTGGGCGTGGCGGATTGGGTGTCCGGGAAGCTAGTGACTTTCGTCTTGAAGTAAGCGCCGCCGCGCGCTGACGGCTAGAGAGGCCAATCGAAGAACAGAATGTTCCGCTGGTACGTCGTAAACACATACTCGGGTCACGAGAACAAGGTCAAGCACAACCTCGAGCACCGGATCGTGTCGCTCGGCCAGCAGCAGGCGGTCAGGCAGATCGTCGTGCCGACCGAGTCGGTTTCTGAGATGAAGGACAACCAGAAGATCACGGTCGAGAAGCGCACGATGCCGGGCTACGTGCTCGTCAACATGGACCTCAACGAGGACTCATGGTCGCTGGTCAAGGGCACGCCCGGCGTGACCGGTTTCGTCGGCGCATCGAACGAGCCCGTCCCGCTCACGCAGGACGAGGTCAACCGCCTGCTCCACCGCGAGCAGGAGGCGCGTCCGCGCAGCCGCGCGACGTTCACGATCGGCGAGTCGGTGAAGGTGATCTCGGGCCCGCTGTCAGACTTCTCCGGCGAGATCTCCGAGGTCAACGAGGACGCCCAGCGCCTGAAGGTGCTCGTGTCGATCTTCGGTCGCGAGACTCCGGTGGAAGTCGGGTTCGACCAGGTGAAGAAGATTTAGAGCATGGCGAAGAAGGTTCTGACACAGATCAAGCTGCAGGCCGTCGGCGGGCAGGCCTCGCCGGCGCCGCCCGTGGGGCCGGCGCTCGGTCAGCACGGCGTCAACATCATGGAGTTCGTCAAGGCGTTCAACGCGCAGACGCAAGGCGACATCGGCACGGTGATCCCGGTTGTGATCACGGTGTACGAGGACCGCTCGTTCACGTTCATCACCAAGAGCCCACCGGCCGCGGTGCTGATCAAACAGGCGCTGAACATCGAGAAGGGATCATCCGAGCCGAACCGCACCAAGGTCGCTCGGATCACCCAGGATCAGTTGCGCCAGATCGCCGAGAAGAAGATGAAGGACCTGAACGCCGGCGATATCGACGCCGCCGCGAAGATCATCGCGGGCACCGCTCGCTCGATGGGTGTGGAGGTCGTCTAGGGCTTATGGCACATCATGGAAAGACATACGAAGACGCCAAGCAGCGCTTCGACCGTGAACGCGAGTACTCGCCCGCCGAGGCGGTGGCGCTGATCAAGCAACTCGCGCGCGTGAAGTTCAACGAGTCCGTTGAGGTGCACGTCCGCACGGGGCTGAACGTCCGGCACGCGGACGAGCAGCTGCGCGGCACGATCGCGCTTCCCAACGGCCTCGGCAAGGACGTGAAGATCGCGGTGTTCGCCCAAGGCGACAAGGCCCGCGAGGCTGAAGAGGCGGGTGCCGACGTGGTCGGCGCCGAGGACCTCGCCCAGCGGATCCAGGACGGCTTTGATGACTTCGACGTCGCGATCGCGACGCCCGATCTGATGCCGGTGGTCGGCCGTCTCGGCCGGATCCTCGGCCCCGCCGGCAAGATGCCGAACCCCAAGGTCGGCACCGTGACGATGGACGTCGCGAAGGCGGTCGAGGAGTCCAAGGCCGGCAAGGTCGAGTACCGGACCGACCGCAACGCGATCGTTCACCTCGTGATCGGCAAGCGCGACTTCGACGATCAGAAGCTGCTCGAGAACTACGCAGCCGTGATCGAGGAGCTGATCCGGGCCAAGCCGTCGGCGGCCAAGGGCCGCTACATCCGAAGCGTGACCGTCGCGACGACGATGGGACCGGGCGTCAAGGTCGACCCCACGCGCACACGTGACATCGTCGAGGAGCCCGTAGCCGCGTAAACTCTCGTGTAGAAGAGAGACGAAGCCCGAGACCCCCGGCAGACTTCCGTAAGTCCGGGGCAGGCGGAGCCTTGAGAGTTGGGACCGGTCCCGGTTCCGCGTTCGACGCCCGCCACCCAGCGGGCGTTTGTTGTGAGAGGACCTATGAACCGAGACCAGAAAGCAGCAGTCGTAGAGGAGATCGCCGGCCAGATCAAGTCGGCCGACGCCGTGTTCGCCGTCGATTACCGCGGGATCTCCGTCGCACAGGCCGCCGAGCTGCGGGCGAAGCTGCGCGAGTCCGGCACGAAGTTCCGGATCGTCAAGAACTCCCTGTCCGAGCGCGCCGCCGACGAGGCCGGCGCTGAGGCGCTCAAGGCGTTGCTCGCGGGCCCGACGGCGCTCGCGTTCGTTTCGGGCGACGCGGCGCTAGCGGCCAAGGCGCTGAACGAGGCCGCGCGGACGATGCACACGCTCGAATTCAAGGGCGGCTTCATGGATCGGGCGGCGCTCACCGCCGACGACGTGCGCGCGATCGCGCGCCTGCCCGCACGGGACGTGCTCAATGCCCAGCTCGTCGGGACGATCGCGGCCCCGCTGTCCGGGCTGGTGCGAGGTCTGAACGCGCTGATCGCGGGTCTCGCGATCCAGCTCCAGCAGATCGCCGAGCAGGGGCTCGTCAGTGGCGAGGCGCCGGCGCCGGCAGCCCCGGAGCCTGAGGCTGCTGCGGAGCCGGAGCCTGAGGCTGCTGCGGAGCCGGAGCCCGAGGCGGCTGCAGAGCCGGAAGCGGCCGCGGAGCCCGAAGCTGTCGCGGAACCGGAGCCTGAGCCCGAAGCGGCTGCGGAACCTGAGGCAGCCGCGGAACCGGAGCCTGAGCCCGAAGCGGCCGCCGAACCCGAGGCTGCGCCACAAGAAACTGAACAGGAATCAGCGGCGGACGACCAGCCGTCCGACGCATAAGGAGGAACGATGCCCACTACCCAGGAATGGATCGACGAGCTCAAGTCAATCTCCGTGCTCGAACTGTCCGAGCGCATCAAGGCGCTCGAGGAGACGTTCGGCGTCTCGGCGACGGCCGTGGCCGCCGCGGCCCCGGCGGCCGGTGGCGCCGCGGCGGGCGACGGCGGTGGCGAGGAGGCCGAGGAGCAGACCGCGTTCGACGTGGTGCTCCAGGCGGCCGGCGACAAGAAGATCCAGGTGATCAAGGTCGTGCGTGCCGCGACCGGACTCGGCCTGAAGGAGGCCAAGGCGCTCGTCGACGAGGCTCCCAAGCCCGTCAAGGAAGGGATCGACCGCGCCGAGGCTGACAAGCTCAAGGCCGATCTCGAGGAAGCCGGCGCGACCGTCGACTTGAAGTAACTCCGCGTTCGTCATGCGCCGGCGGCTTGTCCAGCGCCGGCGCTTTCGGCGAGATTAACTAGGTCTTAGGGGGCGAAAGGGCGGCGGAACACGCCCTAGACTTGCGGCGAGCCGCCCCGATCGGCGGGACGGCCACCTGCTCAACGAGGGCTTCGCTTGCAGGTGCACCCCGACACTGGAACGCTCGCTCCCTTCGTGCCGGGGGCATTGCTGGCCCGGCTGGCGCGACCCATCGACGTGCTGGCCGAGGTCGTCGAGTGCACGGCGGTGTTCGCGGATGTCTCTGGCTTCACGCGCCTGTCGGAGCGGCTGGCCCGGAGGGGCAACGAAGGCGGAGAGCAACTCGTCGACCTCATCACTGCGACCTTCACCGCGTTGCTGGCCGAGGCGTACGGGCGCGGCGGGTCGCTGGTGAAGTTCGGCGGCGACGCGATGGTGCTGCTGTTCTACGACCAGCAGAGCAACCAGCAGCACACGCTTCGCGCGTGTGCCGCGGCGGCTGCGATGCGGCGCAGGCTCCGGGAGGTCGGCCGCGTCCGGACGGGAGACCGAAACGTCGTGCTGCGGATGTCGGTTGGAATCCACAGCGGCGAGTATGGGATGTTCGTCGTGGGCGGGTCTCATCGCGAGTTCGTGATCGGTGGCGTCGGAGCCACGACCGTCGTCGGGCTAGAGGCAGCCGCCGCCGCGGGACAGATTCTGATCAGCCCGGAGACCGCCAGGAAGCTCCCCCGCAGCTGCGTCGGGCCCGAGACCGGGCCCGGGTTCCTGCTCACCCGGTCGCCGAGCGCTCGCGAGTGGCAGCCCCCGACCGGGCTCCCGAGCCCGACCGAGGACGTCGTCGAGCGCTTCCTGCCGGTCGCGGTCCGGGCGTATCTGCGAAGCGGGTCAACGGCGCCCGAGCATCGGACGGCCGCGATCGCGTTCCTCCACTTCGGGGGCCTTGACGAGGTGGTCGCACGGGAGGGCCCTGCGGGCGCGGGGGGCCGGTTGGACCAGGTGGTGCGGCTCGTCCAGGACGCAGTCGACCGCTACGACGTGTGCTTCCTCGACTCGGACATCGCCTCGGACGGGCTGAAGATCCGGTTGAGCGCCGGCGTGCCGCGCGTCGTGGGGGACGACGAGGAGCGACTGCTGCTGGCGCTCCGTCATATCGTGTCGGCCCGGCCGGCGCTGCCGGTGCGCGTCGGCGTCCACCGCGGCCCGGTGTTCACGGCGCAGGTCGGGCCCGAGTACCGGCGGTGGTACGCGGTGATGGGCGACACGGTGAATCTCGCGGCCCGCTTGATGGCCAAGGCGCCGACCGGTCACGTGTACGCAACCGGCGATGTGTTGCGCGGCGCGAAGACCAGCTTCGCCCAGATCAACCTCCAGCCGTTCGCGGTCAAGGGCAAGACGGCTCTCGTCCACGCGTGGGATGTGGGGCCGCCGACGCGCGGCGCGTCCGAAGGAGCGATCAGGCTCGAGCTTCCTCTCGTCGGCCGGCTGTCCGAGCTCGATCAGGTGCGATCGGCGATCGGAAGGGCGCGTCGAGGCTCGGGGACGCTGATCGAGATCGTGGGCGAGACGGGCAGCGGCAAGTCGCGGCTGCTGGCCGAAGCGTCGCGGATGGGTCGAGGGATGATGGAGCTTCGTGGCGGCTGCGAGGTCTACACGCGGGATACGCCCTACTCCGCCTGGCGCGGGCTCTTGCGGCAACTCCTCGGCGTCGCATCCGACGCCCCCGAGCAAGTCGTGGCTGACCGGCTGCGCGCGGAGATCGAGACCGAACAGCCCGACCTGCTGCCGTGGCTCTCTCTGATCGGGATCGTCGTAGATGTCGAGATTCCGCCGTCGACCGAGGTCGAGCAGCTCGCGGAGGCGTCACGTGCATCCAAGCTCCACGAGGCCGTCCTCCGCGCGCTGAGCCGTGCGCTCGTGGTCCCGACGATCGTCGAGGTCGAGCAGGCGCATCTGATGGATGCCGCGTCGGCCGCGCTGTTCCGGGCGCTCGCGCTCGAGCTCGAATCGTCGGCGTGGGTCGTGCTGATCACTCGCCGCGACGTCGCCGGCGGGTTGGTCCTGACCGATCGACCCCACCGACGGATTGAGCTCGGGCCGCTCTCACGTGAGGACGGGCATGCCCTCGCCGTCGCCACGCTCGACGCCGCGCACCTGCCCCCGCACGTCGTCGAGCTTGCCGTCGAGCGCTCGGGTGGGAGCCCTCAGTTCCTGCTGGATCTTCTCGCGGCCGCTAGCGCCGGCAACCGCGAGCAGCTGCCTGACAGCGTCGAAGCTGCCGCAATGGCACGGATCGACGCGCTTGGCCGAGACGACGGCGTAATCGTGCGACGTGCCGCCGTCCTCGGCATGTCATTCGACCCGGTGCGCTTGAGCGATGTGCTCGCGCCGGACACGCCGCTGCCCGACGATCGGATCTGGGACCGGCTGTCGGCCGTGTTCGCTCGCGGCGGCGACGGAAACGTGCGCTTCCGCAGGCCCGCGCTTCAGGAGGTGGCGTACCGGAGTCTGCCGTTCAAGCTGCGGCGGGAGCTGCACGAGGCAATCGGGCTGCGGCTCGAGCGTGACGACCCCGATGCCGACCCGGCGGTGCTCTCGAACCACTTTGCGCTGGCGGGTGACTACGTGCGTGCGCATCGGTACGCGATGCTCGGCGCCAGGCGGGCGACCGAGCGTTTCTCTCATGCGGACGCGGTGCGGCTTTACCGCAGAGCGATCGACACCGGTCGAGCCGGCGGTTCCCCTGACGCGCACGGACTCGCCGAGTCGTGGGAACAGCTCGGCGAAGAGTTGCGCCACGTCGGAGAGCCGACCGCGGCCAGCCGTGCCTTGACGCAGGCTCGGCGGCTCCTTCGCGGCGACCCAATCGCCCAGGCGCGACTCTGCGACCGCCACGCGGAGGTGGCCGAGCGAAGCGAGGCACTCAGCGGCGCGGTCAGGTGGCTGACCCGCGGATTGCAGTCTCTGGGCGATCTCGACGGCACTGACGCGACGAGGAGCCGTGCGCGGCTGCACTCACATCTGGCCGGCATACGGAATCGGCAGGGGCGATGGGCGGAGGCGATTCGCTTCTCGCGACTGGCAATCGCCGAGGCGGAGGCCGTGGGCGAGTTGCCGGCGCTCGCGCGGGCCTACTACGGCCTCGATTGGGCACTGGTGGAATCTGGGCACCCTGAGGAGGCGACCCACTCGTGGCGCGCCCTTGAGATCTACGAGGAGCTCGGAGATCCCGAGCAAGAGTCGACGGTCCTAAACAACCTCGGAATGTTCGCCTACTTCGAGGGACGATGGAGTGACGCGATCGGGCTGTATCGGCGTTCCCGGGCGAGCAGTGAACGCGCGGGCACCCCGGCGAACGTCGCGCGGACCGACTGCAACATCGGCGAGATCCTGTCCGATCAAGGTCGCATCGACGAAGCCAAGGAGCATCTGGAACGTGCGCGGCGTGTGTGGAGCGGAACCGGCGAGCGCCACGCGGTGGCCTTCATCGACGCGCTTCTCGCCCGGCTGGCAACACGGAGCGGTGGCGGAGCGGATGCCGTGCCCGCGCTCGAGTCAGCGATGCAGGAGCTGCGCAGGTTCAGCATGGACGCCTATGCGGGCTTCGCTCAGGCGCTGGTGGCAGAGGCCGAAGCCTTCGGCGGCGATCCGACTCGCGCCCTGCAAATCGCGCGCGGCCAGCTGAAGGCCAGCGATCGCAACGCCCCGCTACTCGAGCGCGTGGCCGGCATCGCGCTGGCGCGGCTCGGGCGGACCGAGGAAGCGCGACGCGAGCTGATCGGTGCGCTCGAGTCGGCGCGCGAGCGCGCCGCGGAATACGACGTGGCGGCCACGGTCGACGTGCTGAACGCGCTCGCCGGCGCGGATGCGGACCAACTCCGGGAGCGCGACGAGATCCTGGGCCGGTTGAAGATCGCTCGACTCCCGGCGCCGGAGTTCGGCTGACGATGCTTCGCTAGTTCGCGCTCGCTGTGGCTAAGACCCGCCCCACGGGTCGCCGGCGGTGAGCGTTGGCACGCGCACTCTGAGAATCACGTCGACGCCGGTGGTGCTGTTCTTGTCCTTGACGGTCGTGATGCGTGCCACGCACGGCCTGCCCGTCAAACCGACCGGAAGCGCGGGGTGCGCGCACCTGGGCAGCAGGCCAACGTGCCCCTGTGTTCCGTCTGGAAGGATCGTTGACGGCGCGGGCGCGCCAGATGCCGTCCTGAACGGGAAGGTCGCCGCGAGGCAGAACCGAATCCCCTTGGCGGTCGTGTTCGTGATCCGGTCGACGATCGCGTAAGTGATCCTGGTCGGCGTCGCCGTCAGCAGCTTGAACACGAATATGGTCGAGTCCCTCGGCTTGTAGCCCCGGCAGCGGATGCCTCTCCCCAGATCCACGTTCGCGATCAGCTGACCGGACTGGCTCTGCGTTCCGAGCGTGGCCGTTGGCGCTGTCGCGACCGTGATCCCGAACCGGCTGCTCGGCGCCGACGGCGGCGCCTGCACGCCGGGCCCACCTGCCCCCACCGTCGGCGGTGTCGAGACGACGGCACTGCAGCCGCTGATCTGGGCGCAGTTCTTGCTGACGCCGCCTGACTACGCTGCGCTCGAGGCGGGGATAACGCAGATCAGCAACGTCGCCGCTGTCGCGGCCAAGCCAAGTTGCTTGGCTAGCCCTGGTTGACGTCGCATAGGTGCCCTCCTTCGGTGATTTCCCGCGCCCGCCGCCGGGGACCCTAACTGCCGCCCCAGGGGTCGCCCTGCTCGGGGATCTGGATGCTCATGACCGCGTCAAATCCGCTCTTGGCGTTGGGGTCGGCCTGGGGCGAGATGCTCGAGATGCATGGCGCGGCCGCCGCCGTGCACATCGGAAGCAGCCCGAGAAATCCGGGGTTCCCGCTGGGCAGGGTCCCGGCCGGCGCCATCGTGCCCGACGCGGTCACGAAGTCGTAGAGGGCTCCGAGGCAGAACCCGAGCCCCTGCGTGCTCGCGTTCACGATCGTGTACGACACCTGGTCGACGATGGGGGCCGTCCCGGGCGGTGGCGCGGTCGTGCCGGCCGGCGGCGTCACCGCCGAGTCGTACCAGTTCGGGTCGCGGAATCGGTACGAGCCACACGTCAGTCGCTTGCCGACGTCGAGCGTCCCGTGGAGGGTGCCCGCCGTCGCGTTCGAGACCACGCCGTACGTGCTGACCGACGTGTCAACCGCGGTCGAGCACGCCGGCCCGCCATCGCCGCACGGCGCGAGTTGTGGACAGACCACCGTCACGCCCACGCTGCTCGCGGCTGTCTGGAGCGCCAGCTGCGCGCCCGCAGGGATCGACTTCTGGAACGCCCGGGACGTCCAGCGCAGCACTGATCCCTGCCCGCACGTGGTCGGCGCGGTCGCGGTCACGTTGAACTCCATGCTGTGTCCGGGCTTGATCAAGATCTGGTGCAGCGAGAGCGTGCGCTGCTTGACGAACGTCTTGCGTCGCAGCGGCGCCGTCGGACCCGGGCGCGCCACCGTGAACCCGCCCGGCGGCGTGACCTGCACCGAGCGGAGCGTCGTCCCCGGCGAGGACGTGTTCGTGACCGTCACCTCGAACGTCGTCTGCAGTCCGGCGGTGGTGTAGGCGGGATAGACCGTCACCTTGAACGCGTGCTTGGTCGCGGCGCCCTGCTGGGCCGCGGCCGCCGCCGCCGGCGCCCCCAGCGTCGCGAGACCGAGCATCGCGCCCGCCGCGAGGGCCACTCGCGTGAATCCGACTCTTGCAACCCGCATACGTTCCCCCTCGCAGTGCCGCGCACCCGCGCCACAAATCGCGCCGAAGTGCGGGGAATCTACCGCCTCGAAAGGCCGTCCTGGCGAAATTCCGGCGCCCGCTAATGCAAAACGTGCCTCAGCCGGCTCCCGTCTTTGTGGGCACCCGCCCCCAGGCTTGCCGGAAACGCCCGCAGCCCCTACACTGCCCCGGTCAGCCAATAGCCGCAGCCGCCCAAATACAGCGGCGCCGCGCCACATACGCGGCGATCCGAGGGCGGGGTCCGTGAGAGCTGAGCGTCCCTGCACAGGGCACCGATGCCGTGTGCTATCTTTGGTGGTCGCGCTCGTGGGGAGTACGTGCTCCGGCGGGCGCTGATCTGCCTCCCTCTCGACCGTTCCGAGGAGTCGCCGTCTTGGCAACCACTCACGCCCCCCGGACGCGCCGGAGCTTCGCGCGTCTGAATAAGGTCCTTGAAGTCCCCAACCTCATTGATATCCAGCGCAAGTCCTTCCAATGGCTGACCGACCCTGACGGCGGTGGCCTGCGGGAGACGATCGACGACATCTCGCCGATCGAGGATTACACCGGCAACCTCGCCGTCCAGTTCGGCGATTTCACCTTTGACGAGCCCGTTGCCGACCTCGAGCAGTGCCGCGAGAAGGATCTGACCTACGCCCGGCCGCTGACCGTCACGGTCGCGTTCATCAACCGGGAGACCGGAGAGATCCGCGAGCAGTCCGTCTTCATGGGCGATTTCCCATGGATGACCGAGCGCGGCACGTTCATCATCAACGGCACCGAGCGCGTCGTCGTGACGCAGCTGGTCCGTTCCCCCGGCGCCTACGTGATGGAGCCGAAGGATCGCGAGAAGCAGGTGTTCATCGCGAACCTGATGCCCGCGCGCGGGTCGTGGCTCGAGCTCGAGATCGACAAGAAGGGCCGCGTCTACGTCCGCATCGACCGCAAGCGCAAGCTCCCGGTGACCGTGCTGCTGCGCGCCATGGGCTATGCGTCGGACGAGGAGATCCTGAATCTCTTCGACAACTCGCTGTACATCCGTCTGACCCTCGACGCGGATCCGGAGATGGTCCGCAGCGAGGAGGGCTCGCTGATCGAGCTGTTCAAAAAGCAGCGCCCGGGCGAGCCGCCCTCGGTGGACGCCGCGCGTTCGCTGCTGCACCAGCTGTTCTTCGATCCCAAGCGGTACGACCTAACGCGCGTAGGCCGCTACAAGCTCAACTCGCGCCTGAATCTCGACATCGACCTCGAGACCCGCACCCTCACCCACGACGACATCATCGCACTGGTCCGTGAGCTGATCACGCTTCCGCGCCTCCTCGGCATGCCCGAGGACAACGGCACGGACGTCAAGGACTACGCGGCGGAGGCGCTGTCGCTGCCGCGCGAGCCGATCCAGGATCACCTCGACGAGTACGAGCACTTCGGCAACCGCCGTCTGCGCACCGTCGGCGAGCTGATCCAGGAGGCGTTCCGGATCGGCCTGTACCGGATGGAGCGCGTCGTGCGCGAGCGCCTCACCACGGAGGACGCCGACACAATCACGCCCCAGACGATCGTCAACATCCGCCCGGTCGTGGCCGCGCTCAAGGAGTTCTTCGGCTCCTCGCAGCTCAGCCAGTTCATGGACCAGACGAACAGCCTGTCGGGCCTCAGGCACCGCCGCCGGCTGTCCGCGCTCGGCGCCGGCGGACTCACGCGCGAGCGCGCGCCGATCGAGGTGCGCGACGTGCACCCGACGCACTACGGCCGCATGTGCCCGATCGAGACCCCGGAGGGGCCGAACATCGGCCTGATCGGCTCGCTGTCCTCGTACGCGGAGGTATCCGAGCACGGGTTCGTGACCACTCCCTACCGTGTCGTCAAGAACGGCCAGGTGACCGACGAGATCCTGCATCTCGACGCCACCCAGGAAGAGGAGCAGATCATCGCCCAGGCGAACACCCCGCTCGACGACAAGGGGCATCTGCAGGGCGACGAGATCATCTGCCGCACGCAGGCCGGCCAGTACGTGACGGTCACCGCGGACGAGGTCGACCTGATCGACGTCTCTCCCGAGCAGATCTGGTCGGTTACTACCGCGATGATCCCGTTCCTCGAGCACGACGACGCCAACCGGGCGCTGATGGGCTCGAACATGCAGGCTCAGGCCGTGCCGCTGCTCGTCACCGACGCCCCGCTGGTCGGGACCGGGATGGAGCGGCGTGCGGCGATCGACACCGGTGACGTCGTCGTCGTCAAGAACGGCGGCACCGTCTCCTACGTCGATGCCGAGCAGATGGTGGTCGACAAGGACGAGGGCGGGCAGGACGAGTACCTGCTCCAGAAGTTCATGCGTTCCAACCAGGGCACGCTGATCCATCAGAAGCCGATCGTCGATGTCGGCGCCAAGGTCGACGCCGGCGACGTGCTGGCCGATGGCTCCGCGACCGACGCCGGCGAGATGGCGCTCGGCAAGAACCTGCTGGTCGCCTTCATGTCCTGGGAGGGCTACAACTTCGAGGACGCGATAATCCTGTCCCGGCGGATCGTGAAGGACGACGAGCTCACCTCGATCCACATCGAGGAATACGAGATCGACGCCCGCACGACCAAGCTCGGCGACGAGGAGATCACCCGCGACATCCCGAATCGCTCGGAGGAGTCCCTGCGGAACCTCGACGACCGCGGCATCGTCCGCATCGGCGCCGAGGTCGGCTCGGGCGACCTGCTGGTCGGCAAGGTCACGCCGAAGGGCGAGACCGAGCTGACCGCCGAGGAGAAGCTGATCCGCGCGATCTTCAAGGAGAAGGCGCGCGAGGTCCGCGACACCTCGCTCAAGGTGCCGCACGGCGAGGGCGGCGTCGTCATCGACGTCAAGACCTTCAGCCGCGACGAGGGCGACGATCTGCCGCCCGGGGTCAACGAGCTCGTTCGCGTGTTCGTGGCCAAGAAGCGCAAGATCGCCGAGGGCGACAAGCTCGCCGGACGCCACGGCAACAAGGGCGTGATCTCGAAGATCGTCGATGTCGAGGACATGCCGTTCCTCGAGGACGGCACCCCGGTCGACGTGATCCTCAACCCGCTCGGCGTGCCGAGCCGCATGAACCTCGGGCAGATTCTCGAGACCCACCTCGGGTGGGTGGCCGCGAACGGCTGGTACAACGACGGCTCGCAGGCCTACAAGGAGGCCCACGACGACGGCGGCAAGGTCTACATCGCGACGCCGGTGTTCGACGGCGCCACGGTCAGGGACGTGGACGAGGCGCTCGTCCGCTGGCAGGACGAGCACGAGGGCCGGATCAGGATGGACGTCGACAAGCGCAGGCGCGAGGGCGATCAGGCCTCGGGCAAGACCACGCTGTTCAACGGCCGCAGTGGCGAGCCGTTCGAGGAGCAGGTCACTGTCGGCTACATGTACATCCTGAAGCTGCTCCACCTCGTCGACGACAAGATCCACGCCCGCTCGACCGGCCCGTACTCGCTCGTCACCCAGCAGCCGCTGGGCGGCAAGGCGCAGTTCGGCGGCCAACGCTTCGGCGAGATGGAGGTGTGGGCACTCGAGGCGTACGGCGCCGCCTACACCCTCCAGGAGATGCTCACGATCAAGTCCGACGACACGGTCGGGCGCGTCAAGGCGTACGAGGCGATCGTCAAGGGCGAGAACATCGCCGAGCCGTCGATCCCCGAATCGTTCAAGGTCCTGCTCAAAGAGATGCAGTCGCTGGCGCTCGACGTCAACGTGGTCTCCGAGGAGGGCGAGCGTGCCGAGATGCGCGAGGAGGACGACGACCTGCTGCGGGCCGCCGAGGAGTTGGGCATCGACCTCAGCGGCGTCCGGGCGACCGACGGCGCCGCCGCGGATGAGGGCACCGAGAACGAAGGCGAGACAGCGGAAGCGTCCGACGACGAGGCCGAAGAGGAGGACGCGGACCTCGAGCCTGGCGAGGACCTCGAGGACGAGGAGTTCGCCGGCGACGACGACGCGATGATCGACGACGACGTTCCGGTCGGCGAGGCCGAGAGCGTCCTGGACGAGGATTAGTCCGGGACGCCTCCCGCCGGCCACCGAGATTTCTAAAAAGAAGAAGGGATCAATTTGATCGACATCAACAATTTCGACGCGATCGAGATCGGTCTGGCCTCCTCCAAGCAGATCCGCTCATGGAGCTCGGGGGAGGTAACCAAGCCGGAAACGATCAACTACCGAACGCTCAAGCCCGAGAAGGACGGCCTGTTCTGCGAGCGCATCTTCGGTCCGACCAAGGACTGGGAGTGCTATTGCGGTAAGTACAAGCGGGTCCGTTACAAGGGGATCGTGTGCGAGCGGTGCGGCGTCGAGGTCACGCGCTCGAAGGTTCGCCGCGAGCGGATGGGCCACGTCGACCTGGCCGCGCCCGTTTCGCACATCTGGTTCTTCAAGGGCGTCCCGAGCCGCATCGGCTACCTGCTCGACATGGCTCCGAAGGAGCTGGAGAAGGTCCTGTACTTCGCGGCTTCGATCGTCACCTGGATCGACGATGAGGCGCGGGCGCGGGACATCGACCAGCTCGAGGGCGAGGTCAACAAGGTGCTCGACGCGTACGCGGCCGAGAAGGAGGAGCGGATCCTCGAGCTCAAGGAGTCGCTGGCCCGCCGTGAGGAGCACCTCCAGAGCGGCAAGACCGGCCGCGATTTCTCCGACGACGACCACATGTGGGCCGAGTCGCTGGGCGTGAACATCTCAAAGCTCTCCGACGAGGAGCGCGAGAAGATGCTCAAGGACCTGCGCAAGAGCCTCCAGGCCGACATCGACGACACCGAGGCCTACATCGAGGACGCGGCCGAGCGCATGCGTCAGGTGTGGGAGCTGTTCAAGACGATGAAGCCGAAGGATGTGGTCAACGACGAGACCACGTTCCGCGAGCTCAAGGACCGCTTCGGGTCCCCGTACGGGTTCGGCGAGTACTTCCGCGGCGGGATGGGCGCCGAGGCGGTGCGCGACCTACTCCAGCAGGTCGAACTCGTCGCCGAGGCGGCGGATCTCCAGGATCAGGTCAAGACCGCCAAGGGCCAGAAGCAGGCCCGCGCGGTCAAGCGGCTGAAGGTCGTCTCGGCCTTCCTGCACTCGGGCAACAAGCCCGAGATGATGATCCTCGAGGCCGTGCCGGTGATCCCGCCGGAGCTGCGCCCGATGGTCCAGCTCGACGGTGGCCGGTTCGCCACTAGCGACCTCAACGATCTGTATCGCCGCGTCATCAACCGCAACAACCGCCTCAAGCGACTGCTCGACCTGGGTGCGCCTGAGATCATCGTCAACAACGAGAAGCGGATGCTCCAGGAGGCCGTCGACGCGCTGTTCGACAACGGCCGCCGCGGACGTCCGGTCACCGGTCCGGGTAACCGTCCGCTGAAGTCGCTGAGCGACATGCTCAAGGGCAAGCAGGGCCGGTTCCGCCAGAACCTGCTCGGCAAGCGCGTGGACTACTCGGGACGTTCGGTGATCGTCTCCGGGCCGTCGCTCAGGCTGCACCAGTGCGGGCTGCCGAAGTTGATGGCGCTCGAGCTGTTCAAGCCGTTCATCATGGCCCGCCTCGTCGAGCGCAAGTCCGCGCAGAACATCAAGGCGGCCAAGAAGATGGTCGACTCGATGATCCCCGAGGTGTGGGACGTGCTCGAGGAAGTCATCCACGAGCACCCGGTGCTGCTCAACCGGGCGCCGACGCTCCACCGTCTGGGCATCCAGGCGTTCGAGCCGGTGCTGGTCGAGGGCAAGGCGATCCAGGTCCACCCGCTCGTCTGCCACGCGTTCAACGCGGACTTCGACGGCGACCAGATGGCGGTCCACCTGCCGCTGTCGGCCGAGGCCCAGGCCGAGGCTCGGATCCTGATGCTGTCCGCGAACAACATCCTGTCCCCCGCGCACGGGGCGCCGCTGGCGACTCCGTCGCAGGACATGGTGCTCGGCGCGTATTACCTGACGTACGGCAAGGAGGGCCAGGAGCTCCAGGAGCTCGAGGACCGGCTGCGCAGCGACTCATGGCCGGCCGGTGATCCGCGCCCGCACGTGTTCCGCACCGCCCAGGAGGCGGAGTGGTCCTACGAGCACAGAGTGGTCAAGCTCCACGACCTGGCCGAATACCGGCCGCTCGGGCGTGAGGGCGGCCACGTGCTGACCACGGTCGGCCGGATCATCTGGAACGACCGGATCGAGCGCGCGCTGGCCGAGGCGCTCGGCGACGGGTTTGACCCGAGCACATACGAGTTCGTCAACCGCTCGATGAAGAAGAAGGACACCACCCGGCTCGTCGACGACCTCGTGCAGCTCTACGGGGCGCCGACGATCTCGCAGGTGCTGGACGCGTTCAAGGACGTCGGCTTCCACTTCGCCACCCAGGCGGGTGTGACGATCTCCAAGAACGACGTGCAGACGCCGCCGACCAAGGCGGAGATCCTGGCCAGGTACGACACCGAGCTCGCGGTGATCGAGGAGCAGTACGAGAACGGCGAGATCAACCAGGAGGAGCGGCACGAGGCCGTCACCGGCTTGTGGGATCGCGCCACGAACGAGGTCGGTCAGGCGCTGTACGACCACCTCGACGAGCTCAACCCGATCTACATGATGGCCAACTCCGGAGCCCGCGGGTCGTTCTCGCAGATCCGGCAGCTGGCCGGTATGCGCGGGCTGATGGCCAACCCGAAGGGCGAGATCATCGAGCGCCCGATCAAGGCATCCTTCCAGGAGGGCCTGACCGTGCTCGAGTACTTCATCTCGACCCACGGCGCCCGCAAGGGACTCGCGGACACGGCGCTTCGCACCGCCGACTCGGGCTACCTGACGCGGCGTCTGGTCGACGTCTCGCAGGACGTGATCATCCGCCAGGAGGACTGCGGCACCGAGGAGTACATCGACATGCCGGTGTCCAAGCTCGAGGCCGGCACGGACAGCCGGGCGCTGCGCCCGACCGGCGAGCCCAACGGCAACCTGATCGGGCGGGTCGCGGCGCAGGATGTCACGACCAAGCGCGGTCGCGTGATCGTCGAGAAGGGCAAGGAGATCGACCGGGCCGAGCTCGCCGATCTGGTCGAGTCCTGGCACGACGACACCGAGAAGGGCCACGTGGTCACGGTGCCCGTTCGTTCGGTGCTCAAGTGCGAGGCCCCGACCGGCGTCTGCCAGGCCTGCTATGGCCGATCGCTGGCAACCGGCAAGCCCGCCCAGATCGGTGACGCGGTCGGGATCATCGCCGCTCAGTCGATCGGCGAGCCGGGCACGCAGCTGACCATGCGTACGTTCCACACCGGCGGAGTCGCCGGCGCGGACATCACGCACGGCCTGCCGCGTGTCGTCGAGCTGTTCGAGGCGCGTAAGCCGAAGGGCCTGGCGAAGATCGCCGAGATCGGCGGCAAGGTGTCGATCGAGGAGTCAGACAAGGCGGTCACGGTCGTCATCACCGACGACACCGGCGAGGAGCATCGGAACACGTTCCCGCGGCGTACTCGTCTGTTTGTGAACGAGGGCGAGAAGATCGAGCCGGGCACCCAGCTCAACGAGGGCTCGCTGTACCCGGCCGAGCTGCTCGCGGTTCGCGGGCGGACGGAGACCGAGACGTACCTGGTCCGTGAGGTCCAGGAGGTCTACGTGTCACAGGGCGTCGACATCGACGACAAGCACATCGAGCTGATCGTGCGCCAGATGATGAAGCGGGTTCGGGTCGACCAGAAGGGCGACAGCGAGCTGCTGCCCGGGCAGTTCGTCGACCGCCAGGAGTACGGCCGCGTCAACAAGGCCGTGGTGGACGCCGGCGGCGAAGCCGCCCAGGCCGAGGAGATCATCCTCGGGATCACCAAGGCGTCGCTCAACACCGACTCGTTCCTGTCGGCGGCGTCGTTCCAGGAGACCACCAAGGTGCTGACTGACGCGGCGCTCGAAGGCAAGATCGATCGCCTGGTCGGGCTCAAGGAGAACGTGATCATCGGCAAGCTGATCCCGGCTGCGACCGGGCTCAAGCGCTACCGCCGGATTGAGATCGAGCCGTCCGAGCCGCTGCCGCGCGGGATGGACGACGTTGGCCTGCTCGACCACGACGACCTCGCGGCTGAGCTCGGCCTGACCGATGGCGAGGGCCTCACCGGCTTCGGTGGGCCCGAGCCTGACCTCTCCGACCTCGAGGGCATCGGCGATGGCCGGTCCTCGATCGGGTTCGTCGACGAGCTCGCCGAGCTCGACGTCCCGGACGACGTGGACGGCGACGAATGAGGCGGCAACCGCCGAAGAATCGCATTTGCACAGACTGAGCACTGGCGGAGCTGAATGAGCCGACGATCTCGCATCGTCGGCTTCGGCTCCGCTGGGGCGCTCGTCGTGGTGGGCATCGCGTGTGCCTTCGCGTTCAGCGGGAGCCTCGGCCAGAACCTCGCGTTCGTGCTGGTCGCGCTCGGGCTGGTGCTCGCGACCAGCCTCGTGTTCTACGAGGTCGGCCTGACCGAGGACCGCTCGCGCGCGCGTGAAGAGAAGGCCCGGCGCCGTGACAGCGAGCGGGCGGACGCCGCCAAGCGCGAGCATCCTCCCGAGCGCTCGACCCGGATCCGGCTCGACCGGATGCGCGGCCGCCCGCGGCGCCTTCGGTAGCCTTTGTGAATCGCGATTCACACTGATATTGATATCCGCGACCCCGCGCGCGACGTCCTGAACCAGGCGCCGCCGCTCCAGCCCGTCAACCTGTTCGAGATCGACCTCGCCCTGCGCGAGGGGCTCGAGCGGGAGGGTGGCGGTTGGGGGGTCGAGCGTGCTCGCGATGCCGGGGCCGTGGCGGGTAGCGTCGAGTCGCTCGAGCACTGCCGGCGCGCCGAGCGCAACGCGCCGATCCTGCGAACGCACGACCGCTACGGCAACCGGATCGACCAGGTCGAGCTCGACCCGTCCTGGCACGCGCTGCTGCGGGGCGCGGTCGAGCGCGAGATCCACAGCCTTCCGTGGCGCTCGCCGACGCCGGGCGCGCATGCCGTCCGCGCAACTCTCTTCATGCTGTGGGGCAACGCCAACGCCGGCGTCATGTGCCCCGTGTCGATGACCTACGCGGCCGTGCCGGCGCTTCGGGACGGGGCGCCGGATTTGGCGGCGCTGTGGGAGCCGCGGCTGACGCTGCCGGACTACGAGAACGGCGGGCTGGCCGGGATGGCGATGACCGAGAAGCAGGGCGGCTCGGACGTCCGCGCGAACGTCACGCGCGCCCACCCGGTCGGCGACGGCCTGTACGAGCTGAACGGCCACAAATGGTTCTGCTCGTATCCGCCGTGCGACGTGTTCCTCGTGCTGGCGCAGGCGCCCGCGGGCCTCTCGTGCTTCCTCGTCGAGCGGGGGCCGGGGATGGAGTTCCAGCGACTGAAGGACAAGCTCGGGACGCGGTCGCTGCCCTCGTCGGAGGTCGAGTTCCGTGCGGCGCCGGGGCGTCTCGTGGGCGTGGAGGGGCGCGGGGTGCCCGCGATCATCCGGATGGTCAACCACACCCGCCTCGACTGCCTACTCGGAGGGACCACCGGGCTGCGGCGCGGCACGGTCGAGGCGATCCACCACGCGCGCCACCGTTCGGCGTTCGGGACGCTGTTGGTCGATCAGCCGGCGATGCGAAACGTTCTAGCCGATCTGGCGATCGAGTCCGAGGCCGCCACGGTCGCCGCGCTCCGCGTGGCGCGCGCGTACGACTCCGACTCGGAGGGCGCGTTTAGGCGGTTCGCCACCGCGGTCATGAAGTACTGGGTGTGCAAGCGGGCCGCGCCCCATGCGGCCGAGGCGCTCGAGTGCCTCGGCGGCAACGGATTCGTCGAGGAGTCGGGTCTGCCGCTCCTGTATCGCGACGCGCCGCTGAACTCGATCTGGGAGGGATCGGGCAACGTCGCCGCGCTCGATGTCCTGCGCGCGATGGTGAAAGAGCCCGACGGGCTGCCGGCGTTCCTGGACGAGTGCGCGCTGGCGGCCGGCGCCGACCCGCGCCTCGACGCGCATCTGGCGCGGGTGCGGGAGGCGTGCTCCGACGTGTTCGCCGGCGGCGATCCGCAGTTCGAGGCGCGCCGGCTGGTGGAGGACCTCGCGCTTGCTCTACAGGCTTCGCTGCTCGTGCGCTCTGCCCCGCCGGCGGTAGCCGACGCGTTCTGCGCCGCCCGCCTGGACGGCGGCGGCGGGCGGGTGTACGGGACGCTCCCGGCGGGCGTCGACGCCGGCGCGATCATCGACCGGGCGTTGCCGGCGTGAGCACAGTCGCAGGCCTCGCCACGCGAGAGCGGTTGCTGGAGGCGGCCCGGGAGTTGATCGAGGAGGGCGGCTACGGATCGGCCTCGGTGGCCGCGATCGCCGACCGGGCGGGCGTCGCCTCGGGAACGGTCTATCGCCACTTCGCCTCGAAGGCCGACCTGTTCCTCGAGGTATTCCGAACCGTGTGCTCGGGCGAGGAGCGGGCGATGCGGGCCGCAGCCGACGAGGCGGGAACCACCGCGGTGGACCGGCTCGAAGCCGTGCTAAGCACGTTTGCCCGGCGCGCGCTCCAGAACCGCCGGCTGGCCTGGGCGCTTCTGGCCGAGCCGGTCGATCCACCGGTGGACGCCGAGCGACTGGCCTACCGGGAGCGCTACGCCGCGCTGGTCGTCGACGAGCTGACGGCCGCGATCGACGGCGGCGAGATTCCGCCCCAGAACGTGGCGTTCACGGCGGCGGCGCTCGTCGGGGGCTGCGGAGAGGCACTGGTCGGGCCGCTGTCGTCGGTGGACGGGTCCGATGAGGTCGTCACTTCGATCCAGATCTTCGTGCGTCGCGCGATCGCGGCATCGGCGTGAGCGCCGGCGTCCGGGTCGAGCGCGACGGTCCGGTCACGACCGTGCTGCTGTCGCGTCCCGAGCGCCGCAACGCGGTGGACGGTGAGGCGGCGGCGGCGCTGGCGGATGCCTTCCGGGCGTTCGACGCCGACTCTGGCGCGGCGGTTGCTGTCCTGCACGGCGAGGGGGGCGTGTTCTGCGCGGGCGCTGATCTGAAGGAGGTGGGTGGTCCCGCCCGGAACCGCGTCGCCCCCGACGGTGACGGTCCGATGGGCCCGACCCGGATGCGGCTGTCAAAGCCGGTCATCGCCGCGGTCGCCGGCTATGCGGTCGCGGGCGGCCTCGAGCTCGCGCTCTGGTGCGACCTGCGTGTGGCGGAGGAGAGCGCGGTGTTCGGCGTGTTCTGCCGGCGGTGGGGCGTGCCGCTAATCGACGGCGGAACGGTCCGGCTGCCGAGGCTGATCGGCGAGTCGCGAGCGATGGACATGGTCCTGACGGGCCGGGGCGTCGACGCTGCCGAGGCGCTGGGCATGGGACTCGTCAACCGGGTCGTACCCGACGGTTCGAGCCGGGCGGAGGCCGAGGCTCTTGCCCGAGAGCTGGCGGCGTTTCCTCAGACGTGCCTGCGCGAAGACCGGCTTTCGCTCCTGGAGCAGGACGGGCTCGACGAGCCGGCCGCGCTGGCTAACGAGCTCGGGCACGGGATCCGGTCGCTCGAGGAGGTGCAGGCCGGCTTGGAGCGATTCCGTTCGGGCGCCGGCCGTCACGGCCGCTTCGCCTAGCCGGCTCGAAAAAGCGTCCTCCTGGTTCGCTTTTTCGTGCAGCCTCCCCGTGAGCGATGAGTTTTCGCGCGCGTGGCGGTCGTAGGATCCGAAAGCGATGGCCCTCGTCTGCGTTCACGGACCTCTGCGGAAGCTCGCCGGCGGCCGCGCCGAGCTCCAGCTCGGCGGCGCCACCGTGGAGGAGCTGCTACGCGAGCTCGAGCACGAGCATCCCGCCGTCTCGGGGTGGATCCTCGACGAGCGGGGGTCCATCCGGCGCCACATCAACGTGTTCGTCAACGGTGAGCGCGGGGGCGAGCGCACCGCGGTCGGCTCGGCCGACCGCGTCGAGATTCTGCCCGCAATCACGGGAGGAGCTGTTTCATGACCGAGCTGCTGCTGGGTACGAAGAAGGGGCTGTTCGCGCTCGAGGGGGAACCCGGCTCCGAGTTCGAGGTCAGGTGCCGCGCGTTCGCCGGCGAGCCGATCGACTTCGCGATCCGCGATCCCGCCAGCGGCCGCGTGATCGCCACGTCGACCTCGCCGTTCTACGGCCCCAAGATCTGGTACGCCGAGGACCCGGCCGGCGAGTGGACGCAGGCCGAGGGAGTCGCGCTGCCCGAAGGCGGCGAGCAAGCACTGGAGCGGATCTGGGTGATCGTCCCGGGCGAAGGTGGCTCCCTGTACGCCGGCGGGGATCCGGGGGTGCTGTTCGAGAGCCGCGACGGTGGCGCCACCTGGGAGCTCAACCGCCCGCTGTGGACGCACCGGGTGGACGAGGACTGGCAGCCGGGCGGCGGCGGGCTGTGCCTTCACTCAATCGTGCCGTGGCCGGGCGAGCCCGACAGGCTCGCGATCGCCGTCTCGGCGGCGGGCGTGTGGCTCACCGACGACCACGGGGAGACGTGGCGGCGCGGCAACCGTGGCATCCGCCCGCGCTATCTGCCCGATGACGCGCCCGAAGACACGTTCCAGCTGTGCGTGCACCGGATGGAGCGGGCGCGGCGCGATCCCCAGCGCATGTTCATCCAGTTCCACGGAGGCGTCTACCGGTCCGACGACGCCGGCCAGTCGTGGAACGACATCGGATCCGGCCTGCCGTCGGACTTCGGCTTCCCGCTCGCGCTCGATCCGAGCGATCCCGACAGCGCGTACGTAATACCGCTCACCGGCGACTTCGATCGGGTCACGCCCGAGGGTCACGTGCGCGTGTACGAGACCCGTGACGGCGGCGCCACCTGGACGCCGCGCGGCGAGGGCCTGCCGGCCGACCGGGCGTACCTCACCGTGCTGCGGCGCGCGTTCGATCGCGCCGGCGAGGGGGCGGGGCTGCAGCTCTACTTCGGGGCGACCTCGGGCGACGTGTTCGGCTCCGGCGACGCCGGCGGAAGCTGGTTCACGGCGGCGACGCGGCTGCCGCCGGTGTTCTCGGTCACCGCGAGTTCGTCCTAGCCCAGGCGAGCAACCGCCCCACGTCTCGATCGGTCAGGCCGACTGCCGGGTCGGTGGTGACCAGCAGCGTGGGTCCCGAGCGCGCGGCGGCCCACTCGCGGCAAGCGTCGTCGTGGGCGTCGTCGACCCAGGCCAGCGGCCGGTCCGGCTCGACGTGGAGGTCGATCGCGCCCAGCTTCCAGTGGGCGTGGGCCGGGCGCTCGTCCGGATCGAACACGACGTGGGGAAGCGGCCCGTCCAGCCCGAGCGCCAGCGGAAGGTAGTCGTTGGCCTTCTCCTCCCAGCCGGTGCACCAGGCCAGTTCGTACGCAGCTCTTAGTTGTCGTAGGTACTCTCCGGCGGAGCCCGACAGGAAGTGGGCAATGCCGTCGACCAGTTGATACCTGCCGGCGGGAGGGGCGGCGTGGTCGAACCCGAACAGGGAGATCACGCCGTCGACGTCTATCAGGAGGATTGGCCGGTCCATGAGTCAACTGATGCTGGCACGGGTACCCATCTGGCTGTAGTCGCCGGGTGTACTCAAGCCCTCCGCTCGCGCTGCCGAAGAAGCTGTCTAGGCAAGCACGGATAGCTTCGCCCGCCACCTAGCAATGAGCTCCTTTTTCGGCATCCTCCTCGCGCTTCTGTGCGCCCTGACGACCAACGTCGGCTTCCTCTACAAGCACCGGGGAGCATGTGCGGCCCCGTCGGTTGACATCCGCAAGCCGCTCCAGTCGGCCAAGGCGCTGTTCGCCTCGCCGCTGTTCACGATCGGGTGGCTGATCGGGACCGGCGCGTGGGTCTTCCACGTCGCCGCGATGTCGGTCGCGCCACTTTCGCTCGTCCAGGCGGTGCTCGCCGGCGGGATGGTGATGCTGGCGATCATGGCCGAGCAGATGCTCGGCTGCTCGATCGGCCGCCGCCAGTGGATCGGCCTCGCGCTGACGGCCGTCGGGCTGATGCTGCTCGGTTTCACGCTTCCGGCCACGCACGGCGCCGACTCGCAGTTCTCCATGCCCGGGATGATCGGGTTCGAGGGCGTGCTGATCGCGGCCGGGACGCTGCTGATCATGGGCCCCAGCATGGGCGCGCCGGCCGAGCACCACGGCTACATGCTCGGCGCCGCCTCGGGAATCCTGTTCGGCGTCTCCGACGTCGCGATCAAGGCGATCTCCGGAATGGTCGGCTCGTCTGGCCTGGCCGGACTGATGACCCCGTGGGTGCTCGTGTGCGTCGCTGCCTCGGTCGCCGCGTTCTACTCCTCGGCCAAGGGCCTCCAGGACGGAGACGCGGTGCCGGTGATCGCGGTCACCGGGACGGCCGCGAACGTGGCCGGAATCGTCGGTGGCTTCATTGTGTTCGGCGACCCGCTGCCCGGCAGCCCGCTGCCGATCATCATTCAGTGCTTCGCGTTCCTGCTGGTGCTCGGCGCCGCCTGGCTGATGCCGGCGCCGGTGCGCGTCCCGTCGGCGGCCACCGCCGCGGCTACGGCGTAGCGCTCCGAACTGCGACCGGCGGGCAAGGACGCCCGGCGGGACGGCCCCAGGGACGCCGCGCAGCGGCCCATCCTCCGCATTGGCTAAGGGAACCTGACGGTCTGCACAATTGCCTCGGCCTGTCGGCGGCGATACGGTTGTACAAAACGGCAGACGACTGGAGGAAACCGGATGGCGAGCACCGAGGAGGCAATTCGGACTAGGCAAAGCACGCTCCAGGAGCTGGCCAAGCGCCACCTGTGGATGCACTTCACCCGGATGTCGGCCTACGACGACGAGCACGAGGTGCCGATCATCGTCCGCGGCGAGGGCTGCTACGTGTGGGACGAGCACGGCAAGCGCTACCTCGACGCGCTGTCGGCGCTGTTCTGCGTGAACATCGGCCACGGCCGCGCCGACGTGGTCCAGGCCGGCGCCGACCAGGCCAAGGAGCTCGGATTCTTCACGACGTGGTCCTACGCCCACCCGCCGGCGATCGAGCTGGCCGCGCGGATCGCCCGGCTCGCCCCAGGGAACCTCAACCGCGTGTTCTTCACCAGCGGTGGCAGCGAGGCCGTCGAGTCCGCCTACAAGCTCGCGCGCCAGTACCACAAGGTGACCGGCAAGCCGACCAAGACCAAGCTGATCGCGCGCGAGATCGCCTACCACGGGACCAGCCTGGGCGCGCTGTCGGCGACCGGGATTACCAGCCTGCGCACGCCGTTCGAGCCGCTGACGCCGGGTGACCACCACGTCCCCAACACCAACACCTACCGGATGCCTCCAGGCGTGACCGAAGCATGGTTCGCCGAGGCGATCGCCGAGAAGATCGAGTTCGAGGGTCCGGAAACGGTCGCGGCGGTGATCCTCGAGCCCGTCCAGAACGGTGGCGGCTGCTTCACGCCCCCCGACGGCTACTTCCAGCGGGTCCGTGAGATCTGCGACGAGTACGACGTGCTGCTGATCTCCGACGAGGTGATCTGCGCCTGGGGCCGCCTGGGCGAGTGGTTCGGCGCCCATAAGTACGGATACCACCCCGACATGATCACCACCGCCAAGGGGATCACGAGCGCGTACGCGCCGATGGGCGCGCTGATCGCGTCTGACCGCGTCGCAGAGCCGTTCCTCAACGGGCACAACAGCTTCACGCACGGGTTCACGTTCGCGGGGCACCCCGTGTGCTCGGCGATCGCGATGGCGAACCTCGACGTGTTCGAGCGCGAGGGCATTCTCGAGCACGTCCGGGCCAACGAGGGGAACTTCCGCGCGATGGCCGAGGGCCTGCGCGACCTGCCGATCGTCGGCGACGTTCGCGGCACCGGGTACTTCCTCGCGCTCGAGCTCGTCAAGGACAAGGCGAGCAAGGAGACGTTCGACGACGACGAGTGCGAAACCCTGCTGCGCGGGTTCCTTTCCGGCGAGCTCTACCGGCGCGGTCTGATCTGCCGCGCCGACGATCGCGGGGACCCGGTGATCCAGCTGTCGCCGCCGCTGATCGCCGGGCCCGAGCAGTTCGCCGAGATGGAGGCGATCCTGCGCGAGGTGCTGACCGAGGCGGGCGAGCGTATGCAGATCCACACGACCCGGCCGGCCACGCACACCGCGATGCCGAGATAGCGCCGGGATGCTGACCGTCGGGGATCTGCTGCGCGATCTGGACGTTCGCCTGCTCGCGGGCGAGCGCGGCCTGCACCTGCCCGTGCGGTGGGTGCACATCTCCGAGCTGCTCGACCCGACGCCATGGCTGTCCGGTGGTGAGTTGCTGCTCACCACCGGTATGCAGCTGGAAACGCCCGAGCAGGCACGCGAGTTCGCGGCACGGCTGGCGGATCATCACCTGGCCGGGGTCGGGTTCGGGACCGGCTTCAAGCACGCCGTGGTGCCAGAGTCGCTGCTCGAGGTCGCCGCCGAACGCGAGTTCCCCGTTTTCGAGGTTCCCTACGAGGTGCCATTCATCGCGGTTACCGAGGCGGCGTTCACGCAGCTGGTCAACGAGCAGTATGCGGTGCTGCGGCGCGCGTTGGCGGCCCAGGAGCGGCTCGAGCGGATCGTCCTGTCCGAGCGTGGCCTCGATGCGCTGGTCGGCGCGCTGGCCACGCTGATCGGGGCGGCCGTGGTCGTCTTCGACGCGCGTGGCGGGCCCCTGCAGCAGCACGCGTTCCGGCGCGCGATCGAGCCCGAGGTGCTTTCGGCGTTACGGGACGAGGTAGGGGAGCGAGCCCGTCGGCGCGAGGCGCGGGCCTTCATGCCGTCGCTGGTCGAGGGCAACCAGGGCATCGCGCTGCCGGTCGCGGCCGACGGCACGCCGCGACCGGGGTCGAACGGACCGGGCCGGGCGCCCGAGGCGTGGCTGGTCGCGATCAAGGACGCCGGCCCGCTGTCGGACTTCGACCGGCTGACCCTGCACCAGGCCGTCACGATCGTCGCACTCGAGCTGCTGCGGGCTCGGGTCGCCGGAGACACCGAGCGCCGGCTTGCCGGCGACGTGCTCGACGCGATCGTCAGCGGCGAGCTGACCGGCTCGGAGCTGGCGCGCCGGCTCGCGCCGTTCGGCCTGTCCGACCGCGTCGCGGCGATCGTGCTGCGGCGCGGCGGCGACGGGCGCGGCTCGGGCACGTCGGTCGAGACCGCGCTATGGGCCGCGCTTCGCGAGGAGTCGGCGACGGCGCTGGTGGCGTCCGTCGGATCACTCGCGTGTGCGCTGGTGCCGGGCGTGGGCTCCGAGGACGAGCTGTTCGCGCTCGGGGACCGGGTGGCGGCGGGGGCCGGAGCCGAGCTCGGCGGTGACGTCAGGGTCGGCATCGGGCGGGCCGTGCCGGCGGTCGACGCCCGGCGGAGCTTTCACGAGGCGCGTTGCGCGCTGGAGGCGCTCGCGTTGGGAGAGGTGGCGCCCGAGAACGGCAACGGCCCAGCGCCTTCCGTGTCCGTGCCCTCGGGGAGCCCACCCCGGGTCGCTACCTATAAGGATCTGGGCTCGTTCCAGCTGCTGCTGTCGTTACAGGACGACGAAGCGCTGCGGTTGTTCTGCGACTCGATCCTCGGGCCGATCGAGGCCAGCGAGGGTCCGTACGGAGGCGAGCTGATGCGCTCGCTCGAGGCGTTCATCGAGGAGAACGGGCAGTGGGAGCGGGCGGCCCGGCGGCTGTACTGCCATCGCCACACGCTGCGGTACCGGATCCGCCGCGTGGAGGAACTGACGGGCCGGAACCTCGGGTCGGCGCGCGATCGGATCGAGTTCTGGCTGGCGCTGCGCGGACGGCAGCTCGTGAGTTGAGCGTGACTACTAACCGGAAGGCGGTTCTAGCGTGAAGGTCGGGGTTCCAACAGAGGTGAAGTCAGACGAGTACCGGGTCGCGCTGACGCCCGCCGGCGTGCGCGAGCTGGTCGACGCCGGGCACGAGGTGTACGTGCAGAGCGGCGCCGGCGACGGGTCGGCGATCTCCGACGAGGGGTACGCGGCCCAGGGCGCGACCGTCGTTCCCGACGCGGACGCACTGTTCGAGGAGGCGACGCTGATCGTCAAGGTCAAGGAGCCCCAGCCTCCGGAGGTCTCGCGGTTGAAGCCCCACCACACGCTGTTCACGTATCTGCATCTGGCGGCGGACGCGGAGTTGACGCGGGGGCTGATGGAGTCCGGCGCGACGTGCATCGCGTACGAGACCGTCGAGGACACGAAGGGGCGGCTGCCGCTGCTGGCGCCGATGTCGGAGGTCGCGGGCAAGATCGCGACGCAGGCCGGCGCGTTCATGCTCGAGAAGCCTTTGGGGGGCCGCGGGATCTTGCTCGGGGGCGTGCCGGGGGTGGCGGCGGCGAACGTGATGATCATCGGTGGCGGCGTGGTCGGGATGAACGCCGCGTTCATCGCGGTCGGGATGGAGGCCACGGTCTACGTCTACGACCGGAACATCGACCGGCTGCGGGAATTGGACATCGCGTTCGGCGGGCGGGCCGACACGTGCTTCGCGTCGACGCTCGAGATCGAGGAGCGGTTGCCGCACATGGACCTCGTGATCGGCGCGGTGCTGGTGCACGGGGCGCGGGCGCCACGGGTCATCACGCGCGCTCAGCTCGGGCTGATGAAGCGCCAGGCGGTCCTGGTGGACGTCTCAATCGACCAGGGCGGCTGCTTTGAGACCTCGCGTCCGACCACGCACTCCAACCCGACGTATGAAGTGGACGGGATCACCCACTACTGCGTGACGAACATGCCGGGCGCGGTGCCGATCACCTCGACCTACGCGCTGACAAACGCCACCATCCCGTACGTGATCCATCTGGCCACGGCCGGCGTCGCGGGCGCGATCACCGAGAACCCGGGGCTGAAGCTCGGCGTCAACGTCGCCGGCGGTCAGGTGACGTACCGGCCGGTGGCCGAGGCGGTGGGCGAGCCTTGCGTGCCGGTCGACGAGGCTCTCGGGGTGGCGGCGGCGTAAGGCCAGCCTATGGATAACGCCCGGAAGCTCGCCCCCGTGCGAACCGGCCGGGACATAAGCGTCTCCCGCATGCTTATGTCCCGGCGGCGCTGCGATCCGGGGCGCCTCCGGGCGTAATGCATGCTGCGGAGTCCCCGCCACAGGATCGAAACAGCGCAATTTTTCGCCCCTGCTACGCTCCCGATCCGATGCCGACTACCAGCCAACTGATTCGCAAGGGCCGTACGCCGCCCAAGAAGAAGCTCGCCACGCCGGGTCTCAAGTCCGGCAAGGGGCGCAAGAAGAAAGTTGCCGCCCCGCAGCGACGCGGCGTCTGCACTCGCGTCTACACCACCACGCCGAAGAAGCCGAACTCGGCTCTGCGTAAGGTCGCCCGTGTGCGCCTGACGAACGGCATGGAGGTCGGCGCGTACATCCCCGGCGAGGGCCACAACCTCCAGGAGCACTCGGTGGTGCTGGTCCGCGGCGGTCGCGTCAAGGACCTTCCAGGGTTCCGCTACAAGGTGATCCGCGGAACGCTCGACGCCGCCGGCGTCAGCGACCGCAAGAAGGCGCGCTCGCAGTACGGCGTGAAGGCCAAGTAGTAGATGCCCCGCCGCGCAGCCGCCCAGGTCCGGCCGATCGAGCCTGACCCCGTCCACCGCAACCGCCTCGTCCAGCAGGTCATCAACAAGGTGATGCTGGACGGCAAGAAGTCCGTCGCCGAGCAGATCGTCTACGACGCGCTCGCGATTCTCGGCGAGCGCACCGGCAAGAACCCGGTCGAGCAGCTCGAGCTGGGGATCAAGGCTTTGACTCCGGTGCTCGAGGTGCGCTCCCGCCGCGTCGGTGGCGCCACCTACCAGGTGCCCGTCGAGGTGCCGGCGCGCCGCGCCCGCACGCTGGCGGTCCGGTGGCTCATCCAGTTCTCGCGCCAGCGCCGCGAGAAGTCGATGGCTCAGCGCCTCGCGCACGAGCTGCTCGACGCTACGCAGCAGCAGGGCGGCGCCTACAAGCGCAAGGACGACATCTACCGCATGGCCCAAGCGAATAAGGCCTTCGCCCACTATCGGTGGTAGCTCTGCCGGCGTAGGTCGCGCCCTTCCGGGGGGCGCTTGAGTAGCGGTTAGCGGGGAGTTGGTCGCGCTTCACGCGAGTGCCCCCGGAAGGGCATCGACCTCCCCGGCATTCCGACCCGCTGGGCTCGCTAACAGCGAATCGCCGAAGGCTCTCGCGGCGCTCGATCCGTCCCGATCAAAGCTGCGTAGGTGGATGCCCCTCTGGGGGCACTCGCGCGGAGGTGGATCACGGCGGCTCGCCGATCCATTAGCGGCCCCCAGAGCGGGCGCCACCGGAGCCACCCGAAGCTACGCGAGGGCTGCCCACCACACGGGACCGGGGGCTGCAGTGAGACAACCCTCGCGTTTATCAAGACTAACGTCGGATTCCAGGGACATCGCCACACCGGGACGGCAGTGTCAGGATCCCGACCATCGGCCCGCCAGAAGGGGGGAAGGTTAAGAAGCTTCTTACGACTTCGGGGGGTCCTGATCGCAGCGCAGGACCAGCCGGCGGAGGATGCGCTCGGTGCCCTCGGGCGTGGAATCCGGTGCGGCGTCGGGCGGCCGCGACGGCGCTCCGAGCAGCAGCAACCCGACGCCACCGCTGATCACGAGCAGGATCGCTCCGAGCGTCTCCATGTACAGCCCGGCGCTCGGCGTCGACGCGCCCTCGGCGTACTGGGAGGCGCCCGACCCGACGATCCCGGTGGAGTGGGCGTCGGGGAGGTCGCCGAGGAGCGCGATTCCCAGCGTGACGACCCCGAGCACGACCAGCGCGATCAGGGCCGTGCGGCTGCCCTTCCGGTACACGACGAACGCCAGCGCCGCCGCGAGCAGCGCGATCGGGATCGGCGCCCACGCGTGGTTGGCTCCGGTGCCGACGGTCTTGACCGGCGCGGAGCTCGTCGCGACATGCACATGATAGAGCGCGGTGAACTGCGAGACGAGGACCAACAGGGCGCCGAGCGCCGCCGTGAGCGCGACCCCGATAACCGCATTTCTGCCCCCCGAGCGACGCTCGTTAGAGGGGGTTGAAACGGGCTGGGAAGCCTCAGATCCTCTGCTATATTCGGTGTTCGCCTCGGGTGGCGCGCTCATCCGTGCGCTCCCGTAGGCGCGCAGGTTCCCCGTAATGGAGTCGTCCACCACCTAGACACCCGCCCTTTCTCGACTGCTGCGTCGCGAGTGGGCCCGGATGGGCCCTTTTTCATGTCCGCAGCTTCGGTACCCGGAACCGGCGCAGTTTGACCTCATACGACGAAGAAACTTCCGCCCGAATAACAGACACTCATGCCCCGCACATTCCCTCTGGACAAGATTCGCAACATCGGGATCATGGCTCACATCGACGCCGGCAAGACGACGACGACCGAGCGCATCCTCTATTACACCGGCCGCACCTACAAGATGGGTGAGGTTCACGAGGGCGCGGCCGTCATGGACTGGATGGCGCAGGAGCAGGAGCGCGGGATCACGATCACTTCCGCGGCGACCACGGCCGAGTGGAACGGCCACCGGATCAACATCATCGACACGCCCGGTCACGTCGACTTCACCGTCGAGGTGGAGCGCTCGCTGCGCGTCCTCGACGGCGCGATCGCGCTGTTCGACTCGGTCGCCGGCGTCGAGCCGCAGTCCGAGACCGTGTGGCGCCAGGCCGACAAGTACCGCGTGCCGCGCATCGCCTATATCAACAAGATGGACCGCATCGGCGCCGACTTCGCCCGTGGCGTGCAGACCATGGTCGACCGCCTCGGCGCGAACCCGGTCCCCGTCCAGCTCCCGATCGGCGCCGAGGCCGACTTCCGCGGGATCGTCGACCTGATCGGCATGAAGGCGATCGTCTACAAGGATGAGCTCGGCAAGGAGCAGGACATCATCGACATCCCCGCCGAGTTGGTCGACGAGGCCGCGGCCGCGCGCGAGAAGCTGCTCGATGAGGTCTCACACCACGACGACGAGCTGGTCGAGATGATCCTCGAGGAGCAGGAGATCTCGCCCGAACGCCTCAAGCAGGCGATCCGCAAGGCGACGCTGGCGATCCAGATCACCCCGGTGCTGTGCGGCTCGAGCTTCAAGAACAAGGGCGTACAGGTCCTGCTCGACGCGGTGATCGACTACCTGCCGAGCCCGCTCGACGTTCCGCCGGTCGAGGGCCTCGAGCCCGTCAAGGGCTCGGACAACGGTGGCGCCCCTGCGCACCGCGACGCTTCCGACGATGAGCCGTTCGCGGCGCTGGCGTTCAAGATCATGGCCGACCCGTACGTCGGCAAGCTCACCTACTTCCGCGTGTACTCGGGCCAGCTCGAGGCGGGCTCGCGCATCCTCAACGTGAACACGGGCCGGACCGAGCGCATCGGCCGGATCCTGATGATGCATGCGAACGAGCGTGAGGAGGTCAAGGAGGTCCACGCCGGCGACATCGCCGCCGCGGTCGGGATCAAGCAGGTAGTGACCGGCGACACGCTGGCTGCACCCGACAAGCCGATCAAGCTCGAGACGATCGAGTTCCCCGAGCCCGTGATCAAGGTCGCGATCGAGCCGAAGACCAAGGCCGATCAGGAGAAGATGGCGACGGCGCTGGCGCGGCTGGCCGAGGAGGACCCGACCTTCCAGGTCCGGACCAACGAGGAGACCGGGCAGACCGAGATCTCGGGCATGGGCGAGCTGCACCTCGAGGTGCTGGTCGACCGGATGCTGCGCGAGTACAAGGTCGACGCGAACGTCGGCCGCCCGCAGGTCTCGTATCGGGAGACGATCAAGGGCACGGCCGAGAAGGTCGAGGGCCGGTTCGTCCGCCAGACCGGTGGCGCGGGCCAGTACGGAATCGTCTACATCGACGTCGAGCCGGCTCCCGGCGAGGGCTTCGACTTCGTCAACAAGATCAAGGGCGGGTCGATCCCGACCGAGTTCATCCCGGCGGTCGAGAAGGGCGTCGAAGAGGCGCTCGAGAACGGGCCGCGCGCGGGCTATCCGATGGTGGACGTGCGCGTGACGCTGACCGACGGCAAGTACCACGAGACCGACTCCTCGGAGCTGGCGTTCAAGGTCGCCGGGTCGCTGGCGCTGAAGGCGGCGGCGGCGCGGGCCAAGCCGATCCTGCTCGAGCCGATCTTCGCGGTCGAGGTCGTGACGCCCGAGGAGTTCATGGGCGACGTGATCGGCGACCTGAACCGCCGGCGCGGCCACGTCAACGGAATGGAGCAGCGCGGCAACGCGCAGGTCATCACTGCGCACGTGCCGCTGGCGGAGATGTTCGGGTACGCCACCGACGTGCGGTCCAACACGCAGGGCCGGGCGACGTACACCATGCAGTTCGAGCGCTACGAGGAAGTGCCGCCCAACATCGCCGAGCGCGTGATCGGCGACCAGGGCCAGGCAGCCGCCTGAGCACATCCCCGAGCAGAATCTTTATATCCTGAATAAGTTCGTCTGCAGACGGACACCACTACAGAAAAAGAAGGAGCGAAAGCAAAGTGGCGAAAGCCAAGTTCGAGCGCGATAAGCCCCACGTCAACGTCGGCACCATCGGTCATATCGACCATGGCAAGACGACGCTGACGGCAGCCATCACCAAGGTGCTCAACGAGAGGTACGGTGGCACGGAGGTTCGGTCGTTCGAATCGATCGATAACGCTCCGGAGGAGAAGGCTCGCGGCATCACGATCGCGACCTCTCATGTCGAGTACCAGACCCCCAACCGGCACTACGCGCACGTCGACTGTCCCGGACACGCGGACTACGTGAAGAACATGATCACGGGCGCGGCCCAGATGGACGGCGCGATCCTGGTCGTCTCTGCGGCCGACGGCGCGATGCCCCAGACGCGTGAGCACATCCTGCTCGCGCGTCAGGTCGGCGTTCCCTACATCGTTGTGTTCCTCAACAAGGTCGACATGGTCGACGACGAAGAGCTCCTCGAGCTCGTCGAGGTCGAGATCCGCGACCTGCTGTCCGAGTACGACTTCCCCGGAGACGACATTCCGTTCGTCGCCGGCTCGGCGCTCAAGGCGCTCGAGGGTGACGAGGAGTACGAGGCCAAGATCATCGAGCTCGCCGAGGCGCTGGACACCTACATTCCGGAGCCCGTGCGCGACCTCGACAAGCCTTTCCTGATGCCGGTCGAGGATGTCTTCTCGAT